>ERZ1673960.12-NODE-12-length-133750-cov-849.865395_pt1 | contig 133750 bp, 128 predicted proteins | sample MGYA00580190_ERZ1673960 | MGnify/ENA primary metagenome ERZ1673960 (study PRJEB41334, sample SAMN05608106) | rock metagenome | biome: terrestrial subsurface; feature: shale formation; material: shale | place: USA: Pennsylvania ...
AATTGCTCGTGCGGCTTGACTATATAACACCCAAGACAATTGCGGATAACGCAAAGAGCCAAAAGCTCAGAAATCAACATCACGTTCATTCTCGCCTTCCCAGTGATCAACGTTTTTGCCTGACGACCATAGCGGTCTGGAACCACCTGATCCCATCCCGAACTCAGAAGTGAAACAGACCTGCGCCGATGGTAGTGTGGTTCGCCCATGTGAGAGTAGGTCATCGTCAGGCTCTTAATACCAAAACCCCCGCCGGTTCGCCGTCGGGGGTTTTTTATTGCCTGGAAAAAACCGGGTTTTGTTTTTTGGGTCCGTCTGTTGTTTAATCCGTGTCTCCATTTCCCATTGGAAAGTTGTTCATGAAAAGCTCTTCCCTGCTGTCCTTGCTTGATGACCGTCAGGTCCACTCTGGAGAATCCCTCGCCAAAGCGCTGGGTGTTTCCAGGACTGCTATCTGGAAACAGATAAAAAAGGCTCAGGCAGACGGTGCGGAGATAAGAACCATTAAGGGGCGGGGCTACCAATTGATCTCTGCGCTCGACTTTCTCGACGCGGACCATATCCTTGATGGCCTTCCCCCCTCGCTTCGGTCACAAGTCGAGTTAACGGTACTGTCTGAGGTGGACTCCACCAACCGCGAGGTTGCAAAGCGGTTATCGACGGCTATTGGAACCACGCCTGTTGTATTGGCTGAGGCGCAGACAGCCGGGCGGGGTAGGCGTGGGCGTCCCTGGTCCAGTCCTAAGGCCGAAAACCTTTATATGAGCCTTGGCCTTACCCTTGCCGGCGGCTTCCTCGCGCTCGAAGGGCTCAGTCTGGTGTTGGGTGTTGCGGTGGCCCGAGCGCTCGAAGGCGTGGGTGCTCATCCTATAGGCCTGAAATGGCCAAACGATCTCTATGCCTTTGGCAAAAAGCTGGGCGGTATCCTGGTAGAAATTCAGGGAGAGCTGCAGGAGGGGCGTGTCCAGGTCATTGCGGGGATTGGTTTGAATGTTCATATGAGCAGATCTGAAGCGGTTGATCAGCCTTGGACGAGCCTGGCATTGGCGTGGGATCAAGGGGACTGGCGTCGGTCCCAAATAGCCGCTGCCATGCTTGCGGAGATAAAAGGCGCGATTAGGCAGTTTGAGGAAGAGGGCTTTGCTCCGTTCCGAGAGCAGTGGCAAGCCCGGGATATTTTCCAGGACAAACCGCTGATCGCCCGGGATGGTGATTTGTCTGGCCTGGGGGGCGGTATTGACGCCGCAGGCAATTACCTCGTTATCAACGGCGACGAGTCGGTCGCCGTCAAGGCCGGTGATATCAGCTTGCGGGTACAGTCGTGATTCTCTTAATTGACTATGGTAACACCCGGCTCAAGTGGCGGCTGGTTTCCTCTGCGGGGATTGAGCAGGAAGGCGCCACTGCAGAGGGGCCTCAGGCCCTGCAGTCCGCGCTCGGCAACTTTGGGCGGGCGGTTACCCGCGTAGCCGTGTCCATGGTGGGATCCGAGCAGGCCATGGCGGCGCTCAGCAACACCTTGGAGAGGTTCACCACGGCACCCATTCGGTTCTACTGGTCAGAGCGAATGCGTGATGGTTTGCGAAACGGATATGTTGATATCTCACGGATGGGAGCTGATCGTTGGCATGCCATGCTGGGGGCCTGGCAAGCCAGTCGGGCCGGTGTGGCGGTGGTTGATGCAGGCAGCGCCCTGACGTTGGATTACATTGCACCCGATGGGCAGCACCTTGGTGGCTATATATTGCCTGGCCTTCAAATGATGCGGGGAAGTCTCCATCGGGGCGCTGCCAGGGTAGGCTTCGATGATACCGTGTCCTTAAGTACCGTCCCCGGTACGAATACTTCTGACTGCGTTAACCATGGGCTGTCCTGGCTGAATGTGGGGATCATCGAGCACGTTGAACGAGATGTGACCGATCTCGGTCTTCAGTCGGTGGTGGTTACCGGCGGTGATGCTGAGCGCCTGTTGGCGCTTGGTCTGAAGGGCGAGCATAGACCCGGGCTGGTGTTTGAGGGGCTTGCCTTGGTTGACCAAGCGGAGGCCGCGCCATGAAATGGCTGGTGCTCCTTCTTGTGCTGGCCAACGGTGCCGTGTGGTTCGTCGCGAATCGCGATGCCAGCCGGCAGCGGGATGCGGATGGCACCTTGCCAAGGGTTTCCAGTCTCAAGCCGTCTTCAGCTGACGGAAAGGTGGCCCAAAGTTGCATCAAGTTAGGCTGGTTCGATAATCAGGAATCCGCCGAAACGTTTGCAGGCCGCCACGATCTTGCCTATCGCCTGGTTTCTGAGGAACGAACACTGCCCCCGCTAAACTGGGTGCTGATTCCGCCGCAGCCCGAGACAGCTGCGTATAACCAGCTTGCCGAGTTAAGGGCCAGCGGGATGGAGGCGTGGCTTGTAACGCAGGGAGAATACCGCAATGCGATCTCCCTCGGTTTGTTTGAGTCCGACACTGCTGCGCAAATGGTTGCCGCTGAAAAAAAGCAAGAAAATCTGGATGTGGTACTGGCCAAGTTCACCCGGAATCGGATAGGATACGCCCTCGTTTTTGGGGTTGAGTCAGAAGCAAAACGCTTGCAACCTCAAGCGGTTGAAGCGGAATTCGGTAAAAAATTCGAAATCTTCGAATCTGTGCCTTGTAAAGGTATTGCAACGCCGAAAAAAACTCCGTAGTATACCGGCCTCGCTGATGAGGCGAATGTGAGCTGGCATAGCTCAGTTGGTAGAGCAACTGACTTGTAATCAGTAGGTCGGGGGTTCAACTCCCTCTGCCAGCTCCAGTTTAAGGTTTTAGCGGATCCGATAAATCGGGTTTGCGCGGGAGGGGTTCCCGAGTGGCCAAAGGGATCAGACTGTAAATCTGACGCGAAAGCTTCGCAGGTTCGAATCCTGCCCCCTCCACCATTATTGCTTGCGGGCATCGTATAGTGGCTATTACCTCAGCCTTCCAAGCTGATGACGCGGGTTCGATTCCCGCTGCCCGCTCCAATTTGGTTTTATGCTCATGTAGCTCAGTCGGTAGAGCACACCCTTGGTAAGGGTGAGGTCGGCGGTTCAAATCCGCCCATGAGCTCCACTATTGTCCGGTCAACGTTACGATCCTGATTGCCTGGGGGGATTGGTCGAATGTCTAAAGAAAAATTTGAGCGTAGTAAGCCGCACTTGAACGTGGGCACCATCGGTCACGTTGACCATGGTAAAACCACTCTGACCGCTGCTCTGACTCGTGTATGTCACGAAGTATGGGGCACAGGTTCTGCCAGTGCGTTCGACCAGATCGATAACGCACCGGAAGAGAAAGCGCGTGGTATCACCATCGCGACTTCCCACGTTGAGTACGATTCTCCGACTCGTCACTACGCGCACGTTGACTGCCCGGGCCACGCTGACTATGTGAAGAACATGATCACCGGTGCTGCCCAGATGGACGGCGCGATCCTGGTTTGCTCCGCTGCTGACGGCCCCATGCCGCAGACTCGTGAGCACATCCTGCTGTCCCGTCAGGTTGGCGTACCGTACATCGTTGTGTTCCTGAACAAAGCGGACATGGTTGACGATGAAGAGCTGCTCGAGCTGGTCGAGATGGAAGTTCGTGATCTGCTGAGCCAGTACGAGTTCCCGGGCGACGACACTCCGATCGTTACCGGTTCTGCTCTGATGGCGCTGGAAGGCAAAGACGACAACGAAATGGGCACTACCGCTGTTAAGAAGCTGGTAGAAGCTCTGGATGACTACATCCCTGAGCCGGAGCGTGCCATCGATCAGCCGTTCCTGATGCCGATCGAAGACGTCTTCTCCATCTCCGGTCGTGGTACTGTTGTTACCGGTCGTGTTGAGCGCGGTATCGTCAAGACTGGCGACGAAGTTGAAATCGTTGGTATCAAAGACACCGTCAAGACCGTTGTTACCGGTGTTGAGATGTTCCGTAAGCTGCTCGACGAAGGTCGTGCTGGTGAGAACATCGGTGCCCTGCTGCGTGGTACCAAGCGTGACGACGTTGAGCGTGGCCAGGTACTGGCGGTTCCGGGTTCCATCACTCCGCACACCAAGTTCGAGTGCGAAGTGTACGTCCTGGCAAAAGACGAAGGTGGTCGTCACACCCCGTTCTTCAAGGGCTACCGTCCGCAGTTCTACTTCCGTACAACTGACGTGACTGGTTCTTGTGAACTGCCGGAAGGCGTTGAAATGGTAATGCCGGGTGACAACGTGAAAATGTCTGTTACCCTGATCGCTCCGATCGCCATGGAAGATGGCCTGCGCTTCGCGATTCGTGAAGGCGGTCGAACCGTTGGTGCCGGCGTGGTATCCAAGATCATCGAGTAACCTTCGGGTTACTCTTTGTTGTTGCACTGAGTTTCGGTGCAGGCCAGTAGCTCAATTGGCAGAGCAGCGGTCTCCAAAACCGCAGGTTGGGGGTTCGATTCCCTCCTGGCCTGCCATTTTTTAATCTCCGGATACATAAGCTGATTCCCATGGAGTCAAAAGCCGTTCAGTCGACCAGCCGTTTCGATCTGTTGAAGTGGCTGGTTGTTTTCGTTTTGGTTGCGGCCGGCGTGGTTGGCAATCTGTATTTTGGTGCCGAATCCCTGCTGTACCGGGTCGTGGCGCTTGTGGCTCTGGGTATTGTGGCAGCGTTTATTGCGTTGCAGACCAGTCGGGGTCAGCGCTTTGCCGTGCTTCTCAAGGAGGCTCGTGTAGAGATCCGGAAAGTAGTATGGCCTACCCGGCCGGAACTGATTCAGACCACGGCGATTGTTGTGGTGTTTGTTCTGGTGGTGGCACTTATTTTGTGGGGTATGGATTCGCTGGTCAGTTGGCTGGTCGCCGGATTCATCGGATAACGGGAGTGTGCAATGGCTAAGCGCTGGTACGTCGTTCATGCGTATTCTGGCTTTGAAAAGCATGTGATGCGCACTCTTAAAGAGCGTGTTGCTCTTGAGGGCATGGAAGATAAGTTTGGCGACATTCTGGTCCCGACTGAAGAAGTCGTGGAGATGCGCGAAGGTAAAAAGCGCAAGAGTGAGCGCAAGTTCTATCCAGGCTATGTTCTGGTTCAGATGGAGATGGACGATGCCACCTGGCATCTGGTGAAGAACACTCCGCGTGTTCTTGGCTTCATCGGTGGTACCAAGGATAAGCCAGCGCCCATCACCGAGCGGGAAGCGGAAGCGATTCTGCAGCGCGTGGAAAGTGGTGCTGAAAAGCCGAAGCCGAAGACTCTGTTTGAGCCGGGTGAAATTGTTCGTGTTATTGAAGGGCCGTTCGCGGACTTCAATGGCGTGGTCGAGGAAGTCGACTACGACAAGAGTCGCGTTAAAGTGGCTGTTCTCATCTTTGGTCGTTCCACTCCGGTGGAGCTGGAGTTTGGCCAGGTCGAGAAAGAGTAAGCGACATCTTGAAAGTTCAGCTCGCGCGCCACGGCGTCGCGGGCTTTTTGTGTCTGCACCAAGCAGTTTAATGAGCGGGGAGCCGAAAGGCGTTTGAACCCATAGGAGACATATCATGGCAAAGAAGATTGAAGCGTATATCAAGCTTCAGGTTGCTGCCGGTAAGGCCAACCCGAGCCCCCCTGTTGGTCCTGCACTGGGTCAGCACGGTGTTAACATCATGGAATTCTGTAAGGCGTTTAACGCCAAGACTCAGGAGATGGAGCCTGGTCTGCCGATTCCGACAGTTATCACTGTATACAGCGATCGCAGCTTCACGTTTATCACCAAGACCCCGCCCGCGGCAGTCCTGCTGAAGAAAGCTGCCGGCATCAAGAGCGGTTCCGGTCGCCCGAACACCGACAAAGTCGGCACCGTTACCCGCGCGCAGCTGGAAGAAATCGTGAACACCAAAGAGCCGGATCTGACTGCAGCCGATATGGACGCAGCGGTGCGCACTATTGCCGGTACTGCCCGCAGTATGGGCCTGAATGTGGAGGGCCTCTAACATGGCGAAGCTGAGCAAGCGTCAAAAGCTGATTCGTGAAAAAGTCGAGCCGACTCGCGCCTATTCCGTAGACGAAGCGGTTAGCCTGCTGGTCGAGCTGGGCCAGAACGTCAAGTTCAAAGAGTCTGTCGACGTGTCCGTAAACCTGGGCGTAGATGCACGTAAATCTGACCAGGTGGTTCGTAGCAGCACCGTACTGCCACACGGCACAGGCAAAAACGTTCGCGTAGCCGTGTTTACCCAGGGCGCCAATGCCGAGAAAGCCACCGCCGCTGGCGCGGACGTGGTTGGTATGGATGACCTGGCCGACGAAGTCAAAAAAGGCAACATGGATTTCGATGTGGTCATCGCCACTCCGGATGCCATGCGTGTTGTTGGCCAGCTGGGTCAGATTCTGGGCCCGCGTGGCCTGATGCCGAACCCGAAGGTTGGTACTGTAACGCCGGACGTAGAGACCGCCGTCAAGAACGCCAAGGCTGGTCAGGTTCGCTACCGTACCGACAAAAACGGCATTATCCATGCCCCGCTGGGTAACGTTGAATTTTCTGCACAGAACATCAAGGAAAACCTTGAAGCTCTGATCGCAGACCTGAAAAAGGCCAAGCCTTCATCGTCGAAGGGTGTTTATCTGAAGAAGATCAGCATCTCTTCCACTATGGGTCCTGGCCTGACTATCGATCAGAGCTCCCTGAGCATCTGATTTACTGATCGGTAGTTACTTTGTAGTCATGGCGGAAGCCAAGGCTGTCAAAGACCGCAGGCCCCCGGGCTCTCGTTTTCGGGAGCCCAAGGGGTTAAAGAAATGCCTGCGCAGACGGTGTGAAGACGTTCTCTCTGAACCCAAACACCGTAAGGCGCCCCGCGAGGGGCAATAATGGGTTTGCCGGTGGAAGCCGGCGAAATCGAGGAGAAAACCAGTGGCAATTAGACTCGAAGACAAGAAAGCGATCGTCGCTGAAGTCAACGAGACTGCTGGTACTGCTCTGTCTGTGGTTTTGGCTGATTACCGCGGTGTCACCTCCGGTGACATGACCGCACTTCGTGCCAAGGCTCGTGCCGAAAATGTTCGTCTGAAAGTTGTTCGTAACAACCTGGCGAAGATTGCTATTAAAGGCACCGAGTACGAATGCATTGAAGAAGCTCTGGTTGGCCCGACCATTCTGGCGTTCTCTATGGAAGATCCGGGTGCCGCCGCGCGCCTGTTGAAGGATTTTGCCAAAGAGAAAGAGGCTTTCGAAATCAAAGGTCTGGCTGTCGGCGGTGAGCTGATGGGCGCTGATCAGATCGATCGCCTTGCCAAGCTGCCGACGCTGCACGAAGCGTTGACCAAGCTGGCCGTTGTTACACAGGCACCAGTTACCAAGCTCGTACGCAGCCTGAACGATATTCCGGGACGGATTACGCGTGTTGTAGCTGCAGTCCGGGACGAGAAGCGCAACGCTGCTTGATTCCGTTGAAAACCATTTTTATATTTTTGGGAGAAAGTCATCATGGCTCTGTCTAAAGACGATATTTTGAATGCAATTGCTGAAATGAGCGTAATGGAAGTTGTTGAGCTCGTTGAAGCAATGGAAGAGAAGTTTAACGTTTCTGCTGAAGCTGCTGTTGCTGCCGCTCCGGCCGCTGCTGGTGGCGAAGCTGCCGCTGCTGAAGAGCAGACCGAATTTGACGTTGTTCTGACCGGTCCGGGTGAGAAGAAGGTCAACGTAATCAAGGCCGTTCGTGAACTGACTGGCCTGGGTCTGAAAGAAGCGAAAGAAATGGTTGACGGCGCTCCGTCTACCGTTAAAGAAGGCGCTTCCAAGGAAGACGCTGAAGCAGCCAAGACCAAGCTTGAGGAAGCAGGCGCTTCTGTTGAGCTTAAGTAAGAGTCGGCTGTTGATCGACACCGTGCGATAAGCATGGACAGGCTGGTGGCTCAGTGCCACCGGCCTTTTTCTGTTGTATATGCTATAGAGTCTGGTGAGCAATAAAGGTTGTTGTCAGTTCTATAACCTACAGCCAGAGTCTTATTCAAGACGGCGCGATATGCCGAGCAATTCGGCCCCGAAGCAGAACATTTATTGCTTCTTGATACCAGGTATCAGGTCTAACGCTGGGGAATGCAGATGACTTACTCCTATACTGAGAAAAAGCGGATTCGCAAAGACTTTAGTAAATTGCCTTCCGTTATGGACGTCCCCTATTTGCTGTCTATACAGCTGAATTCGTTCCGGGACTTCCTGCAAGATGAAGCCGCTCCAGAAGACCGCCGGGAAACCGGTCTTCACGCAGCCTTCAAATCCGTATTCCCGATTGTCAGTTACTCTGGCAACGCCGCACTCGAGTACGTGAGCTACCGAATTGGCGAGCCAGTGTTTGATGTCAAGGAATGTCAGCTCAGGGGCGTTACCTACGCCGCGCCGCTGCGGGTAAAAGTCCGCCTTATCATTTATGACAAGGAATCGTCCAACAAGGCGATCAAGGACATTAAAGAACAAGAAGTCTACATGGGCGAAATGCCCCTGATGACTGAAAACGGTACCTTCGTTATCAACGGTACCGAACGCGTAATCGTTTCCCAGCTGCATCGTTCACCTGGTGTGTTCTTCGATCACGACAAGGGCAAGACCCACTCATCCGGTAAGCTGTTGTATTCGGCGCGGGTGATTCCTTACCGTGGTTCCTGGCTCGACTTCGAGTTTGATCCGAAGGACAGTGTGTTCGTGCGCATCGACCGTCGTCGTAAGCTGCCGGCAAGCATCCTGCTGCGCGGCCTGGGGTATACCTCCGAGCAGATGCTGGAGATGTTCTTTGAGACCTCCAAGTTCGCGCTGGGTGAAGAGAAGTGCAAGCTGGAGCTGGTGCCTAGCCGTCTGCGTGGTGATATCGCGACTTTCGATATCAAGGATCAGGATGGCAACGTCATTGTTGAGGAAGGCCGCCGGGTTACTGCTCGTCACATCAAACAGCTGGAAAAGGCGGGTATCAGTGAGCTGGAAGTACCGACCGAATACCTCTACGGCCGCGTACTTGCCAAGGATATGATCGATCAGTCCACTGGTGAGGTGCTGGTGGAATGTAACACCGAGCTGACCGAGGAAATTGTCCAGAACATCCTGGATGCCGGTGTTACCGAAATTGAGACCCTGTACACCAACGATCTGGATTGTGGTCCGTTCATGTCCGATACGCTGCGTATCGACCCGACCCGCACTCCGCTCGAAGCGTTGGTGGAAATCTACCGCATGATGCGTCCGGGCGAGCCGCCCACCAAGGAATCGGCTGAGAACCTGTTTAACAACCTGTTCTTCTCCGATGAGCGCTATGACCTGTCGTCGGTTGGCCGTATGAAACTGAACCGTCGTCTGGGCCGTGAGGAAAGCACCGGCGAAGGTACGCTGACCCACGAAGACATCATTGATGTCCTGAAGACCCTGATTGGTATTCGTAACGGCCAGGGCCAGGTGGACGACATTGATAACCTGGGCAACCGTCGTATCCGTTGCGTCGGTGAAATGGCCGAAAACCAGTTCCGTGTTGGTCTGGTTCGTGTTGAGCGTGCCGTGCGTGAGCGTCTGAGCCTGGCCGAGAGCGAAGGCCTGATGCCGCAGGATCTGATCAACGCCAAGCCGGTTGCGGCGGCTGTTAAGGAATTCTTCGGTTCCAGCCAGCTGTCCCAGTTCATGGACCAGAACAACCCGCTGTCCGAGGTCACTCACAAGCGCCGCATTTCCGCGCTTGGCCCAGGCGGTCTGACCCGTGAGCGTGCCGGCTTTGAGGTTCGGGACGTACACCCGACTCACTATGGCCGTGTGTGCCCGATCGAGACGCCGGAAGGCCCGAACATTGGTCTGATCAACTCGCTGGCCACTTACGCCCGTTCCAACTCCTACGGCTTCCTCGAAAGTCCGTATCGGAAAGTGGTTGATGGCGTGGTGACTGACGAGGTGGTGTACCTCTCTGCGATTGAAGAGAGCAACTACATCATCGCCCAGGCCAGTGCTGAAACTGATGAAAACAAGCGCCTGACGGATGAACTGGTAACCGTACGTCACCGGAACGAATTTACCGTGGCTCCGCCCGAGTCGGTGAACTTCATGGACGTGTCGCCGCGCCAGGTAGTATCGGTGGCAGCGTCACTGATTCCGTTCCTGGAGCACGATGACGCCAACCGCGCCCTGATGGGTGCAAACATGCAGCGTCAGGCCGTTCCGACCCTGAAGGCTCAGGTGCCGCTGGTAGGTACTGGTGTTGAACGCACCGTGGCCCAGGATTCCGGCGTATGTGTAACCGCTCGCCGTGGTGGTGTGATCGAAAGCGTTGACGCAGCCCGTATCGTGGTTCGCGTTAACAACCAAGAAACCGAAGCCGGTGATGCTGGTGTGGATATCTACAACCTCACCAAGTACACCCGCTCGAACCAGAACACCTGCATCAACCAGCGCTCCATCGTCCGCGAAGGCGACGAGATTGCTCGTGGCGACGTGCTGGCTGACGGTCCGTCCGTCGACCTGGGTGAACTGGCCCTGGGGCAGAACATGCGCATCGCATTCATGCCCTGGAACGGTTACAACTTCGAGGACTCGATCCTGATCTCCGAGAAGGTGGTTCAGGAAGACCGTCTGACTACGATCCACATTCAGGAACTGACCTGCGTGGCCCGTGATACCAAACTGGGTAGCGAGGAAATTACCTCCGATATCCCGAACGTTGGTGAAAGCGCGCTGTCCAAGCTGGATGAGTCCGGTGTGGTTTACATCGGCGCGGAAGTCGGCCCGGGTGACATTCTGGTGGGCAAGGTGACGCCGAAAGGCGAAACCCAGCTGACACCGGAGGAAAAGCTCCTGCGTGCCATCTTCGGTGAGAAGGCGTCCGACGTTAAGGACACCTCCCAGCGTGTGCCGACCGGTACCCGAGGCACCGTTATCGATGTGCAGGTATTTACTCGCGATGGCATTGAGAAGGATGCCCGTGCGTTGTCCATCGAGAAAGAACAGCTCGATAAGTACCGCAAGGACCTGAAAGACGAGTACCGGATTGTTGAGGGTGCCACCTTTGAGCGTCTGATGGCGGCCCTGAAAGGCCAGGAAGTCATAAGTGGTCCGGGCGGCGTCAAGAAAGGCAGCAAGCTGGATGAAAGCTATCTGGCCGAACTGCCGCGTGCCGACTGGTTCAAGCTTCGCATGAAGGATGAAGCCCTGAACGAGCTGCTGGAAAAATCCGAGCAGGGTCTGGAAGAGCGCAAGAAAGAGCACGAAGCGCGCTTTGAAGACAAGAAAGGCAAGCTCCAGCAGGGCGACGATCTGGCGCCGGGCGTACTGAAAATCGTCAAGGTATACCTGGCGATCAAGCGTCGCATCCAGCCGGGTGACAAGATGGCCGGCCGTCACGGTAACAAGGGTGTTATCTCAGCGGTTATGCCGATCGAGGATATGCCGCACGATGAGTACGGCACCACGGTCGACGTTGTACTGAACCCGCTGGGTGTACCGTCGCGGATGAACGTTGGTCAGGTGCTGGAAACACACCTGGGCATGGCTGCAAAAGGTCTGGGCGACAAGATCACCCGGATGATGGAAGAGCAGCGTAAGGTGGCCGAGCTGCGTGAGTTGCTGGACCAGATTTACAACCACTCAGACGAAGTGTTCAAGGTGGACCTGGACTCCCTGAGCGACAAGGAGATCCTGGAGCTGTGCAGCAACCTGCGTGATGGCGTGCCGATGGCAACGCCGGTATTCGACGGTGCCCAGGAGCGCGAAGTGAAGCGCATGCTGGAGCTGGCCGACATGGATACCAGTGGTCAGGTGACGTTGTACGATGGCCGCACCGGTGACGCATTTGACCGTCCGGTGACCGTGGGCTACATGTACATCCTCAAGCTGAACCACTTGATCGATGACAAGATGCACGCTCGTTCCACCGGCTCCTACAGCCTGGTTACCCAGCAGCCGCTGGGTGGTAAGGCCCAGTTCGGTGGTCAGCGTTTCGGTGAGATGGAAGTCTGGGCGTTGGAGGCGTACGGCGCCGCCTACACCCTGCAGGAAATGCTCACCGTGAAGTCGGACGACGTAAACGGCCGCACCAAGATGTACAAGAACATTGTTGATGGCGATCACCGGATGGAGCCGGGAATGCCTGAATCCTTCAACGTTCTTGTCAAGGAAATCCGCTCGTTGGGTATCGACATCGAGCTGGAATCCGAGTGAGCCGAATTTTTTTGGCAGCGTGAGCGGGCACCTCGTGTGCCCGCCCGAGATTAACGCCATCCGGAGCTTTTACTGATGAAAGATTTGCTGAATCTTCTCAAGAGCCAGAATCAGAGCAAGGAATTCGACGCGATCCGTATCGGTCTTGCGTCGCCTGACATGATTCGCTCCTGGTCTTTCGGTGAGGTTAAGAAACCCGAGACCATTAACTACCGCACCTTCAAGCCGGAGCGTGACGGTCTTTTCTGTGCCAAGATCTTCGGCCCGATCAAGGATTACGAGTGCCTGTGCGGCAAGTACAAGCGCCTCAAGCATCGCGGTGTGATCTGCGAGAAGTGTGGTGTTGAAGTTGCACTGGCCAGCGTCCGTCGTGATCGCATGGGCCATATCGACCTGGCCAGCCCGGTCGCTCACATCTGGTTCCTGAAATCATTGCCGTCCCGCATTGGTCTGATGCTGGACATGACTCTGCGTGACATTGAACGGGTTCTGTACTTTGAATCCTTCATCGTTATCGATCCGGGCATGACCACGCTTGAAAAGGGCCAGCTGCTGAACGACGAGCAGTATTACGAAGCCCTGGAAGAGTTTGGCGACGAATTCGATGCCCGCATGGGTGCCGAAGCCGTCAAGGAACTGCTTGAAGACATCGATATCCAGGCGGAAGTGGATGCCCTGCGTGAAGAAATCCCGCAGACCAATTCCGAAACCAAGATCAAGAAATTCAGCAAGCGTCTGAAGATTCTTGAGGCATTCCTGTATTCCGGCAACAAGCCGGGCGACATGATCATGACCGTACTGCCGGTTCTGCCGCCCGACCTGCGTCCGCTGGTACCGCTGGACGGTGGCCGTTTTGCCACCTCCGACCTGAACGACCTGTACCGTCGCGTGATCAACCGGAACAACCGTCTCAAGCGCCTGCTGGAGCTGAACGCCCCGGACATCATCGTGCGCAACGAAAAGCGCATGCTGCAGGAGTCCGTGGATGCACTGCTGGACAACGGTCGTCGTGGTCGTGCCATCACCGGCACCAACAAGCGTCCGCTGAAGTCCCTGGCCGACATGATCAAGGGTAAGCAGGGTCGTTTCCGTCAGAACCTGCTGGGTAAGCGTGTGGACTACTCCGGTCGTTCCGTGATCGTGGTTGGTCCCTACCTGCGTCTGCACCAGTGTGGCCTGCCCAAGAAAATGGCACTGGAGCTGTTCAAGCCGTTTATTTTCTCCAAGCTTGAGCACCGTGGCCTGGCGACCACCATCAAGGCCGCCAAGAAGATGGTCGAGCGCGAGGAAGGCGTGGTCTGGGATATCCTGGACGAAGTCATCCGCGAGCACCCGATCATGCTCAACCGTGCGCCGACACTGCACCGTCTGGGTATCCAGGCGTTCGAGCCGGTTCTGATTGAAGGTAAAGCTATCCAGCTGCACCCGCTGGTGTGTGCGGCCTATAACGCCGACTTCGACGGTGACCAGATGGCGGTGCACCTGCCGCTGACCCTGGAAGCCCAGCTCGAAGCGCGTGCGTTGATGATGTCTACCAACAACGTACTGTCACCGGCCAATGGCGAGCCGATCATCGTGCCTTCCCAGGACGTTGTATTGGGTCTGTACTACATGACTCGTGAGCGTAAGAGCGCGCTGGGCGAAGACATGGTGTTTGCCGACGTAAAAGAGGCGCACCGTGCCTATGGCGCCGGCAAGGTGGATCTGCAGGCCATCGTTAAGGTTCGAGTTAAAGAAGTCACCTACGGTGACGACGGCGAGAAGATCGAGCAGCACAAGATTGTGGACACCACCGTTGGTCGTGCCCTGTTGTTCGATATCCTGCCGGACGGCCTGTCTTACGACATCGTGAACAAGCCGATGGTCAAGAAGGCCATTTCGAACCTGATCAATACCTGTTATCGCGAAGCCGGTCTCAAGGATACCGTTATCTTTGCTGACCAGCTGATGTACATGGGTTATCACTACGCCACCGTGTCCGGTATCTCAATCGGTTTTAACGATTTCGAGATCCCGCCGGAAAAATACGAGATGGTGGATGCCGCCTCCGAAGAGGTTAAGGACATCGAGACCCAGTACGCGTCCGGTCTCCTGACCCAGGGCGAGAAGTACAACAAGGTGATCGATATCTGGTCCCGGGCCAACGACAAGGTCTCCAAGGCCATGATGGAGCGTCTGTCCCAGGAGCAGGTGATTGGGCCTGACGGTAATCCGGTGAAGGGCGAAGACGGCGAAGACCTCATGCAGGAATCGTTCAACTCCGTTTACATGATGGCCGACTCCGGTGCCCGGGGCTCCCCCGCGCAGATCCGTCAGCTGGCCGGTATGCGTGGCCTGATGGCCAAGCCGGATGGCTCGATCATCGAGACGCCGATCACCGCGAACTTCCGTGAAGGTCTGAACGTACTCCAGTACTTCATCTCCACACACGGTGCCCGTAAGGGTCTGGCGGATACCGCACTGAAGACCGCGAACTCAGGTTACCTGACCCGTCGCCTGGTCGACGTATCCCAGGATCTGGTGGTGACTGAGCCGGACTGCGGTACTTCGGAAGGCCTGCTGATGACGCCGCACATCGAAGGTGGCGACGTAGTTGTGCCTCTGGGCGACCGAGTTCTGGGTCGTGTGACCGCCCGTGACGCCTTCACGCCGATCGACAAGGAAAACGCCGTTATTCCGGCCGGCACGCTGCTGGACGAAAAGGCGGTTGAAACCCTTGAGCGCGCCGGTGTGGATGAAGTCTGGGTACGCTCCGCGATCACCTGTGACACCCGCCACGGTATCTGTTCGAAGTGTTACGGCCGTGACCTGGCCCGCGGCCACGAAGTAAACGTGGGCGAGGCTGTTGGTGTTATCGCTGCCCAGTCCATCGGTGAGCCGGGTACCCAGCTGACCATGCGTACGTTCCACATCGGTGGTGCGGCAAGTCGGGCCTCTGCGGTCGACAATATCCAGGTGAAGCACGGTGGTACGGTTCGCCTGCACAACCTGAAGTCGATCGAGAAGAGCGACGGCAGCCTGGTGGTTATCTCACGCTCCTCGGCACTGGCGATCGCCGATGATCAGGGCCGTGAGCGCGAGTGGTACAAACTGCCGTATGGTGCCGTCTTGTCCGTGAAGAACGGCGACGAAGTCGAAGCGGGCGTTGTGGTGGCCAAGTGGGATCCGCACACCCACCCAATCGTGGCTGAAGCCGAAGGTACCGTTAAGTTCGTGCACATGGATCAGGGCATTACCGTCCGGACCCAGACCGACGAGCTGACCGGCCTGTCGACCATGGAAGTGATTGATCCGAAGGAGCGTCCGGCAGCTGGTAAGGACATCCGTCCGGCCATCCAGCTGGTGGATGACAACGGTAACGATGTGGAGCTGCCGGGTGGCGGTGCCGCGATCTTCTTCCTGCCAGCCAATGCGCTGGTGACCATGGCCAACGGCGCCAGGGTTGAGCTGGGTGACGTGGTTGCACGTATCCCGCAGGAAAGCTCCAAGACTCGTGACATCACCGGTGGTCTGCCGCGGGTTGCCGACCTGTTCGAAGCCCGTCGTCCGAAAGAGTCCTCCATCCTGGCGGAGACCAGTGGTGTGGTGTCCTTCGGCAAAGAGACCAAAGGCAAGAAGCGCCTGGTAATTACGCCGCGTGATGCCGATCCGTACGAGGTGCTGATTCCGAAGCATCGCCAGCTGAACGTGTTCGAAGGTGAAACCGTTGAGAAGGGCGAAGTGATCTCCGATGGTCCGTCCAACCCGCACGATATCCTGCGTCTGCTGGGTGTCGTGGAGCTGGCGAAGTACATCACCAACGAGATCCAGGACGTGTACCGTCTGCAGGGCGTTGTCATCAACGATAAACACATTGAGGTTATCGTTCGTCAGATGCTGCGCAAGGTGGAAATCACCGATCCGGGCGATACCACGCTCCTGTCTGGCGACCAGGTGGAAATCACCCAGGTGCTGGAAGAGAACGAGCGCGTCGAAACCCTCGACAAGGAACCGGCGAAGTACCAGCGTCTGCTGTTGGGTATCACCAAGGCGTCCCTGGCAACCGAATCGTTCATTTCCGCCGCCTCCTTCCAGGAGACCACGCGGGTTCTGACCGAAGGCGCTGTCAATGGCAAGCGTGATTACCTGCGCGGCCTGAAAGAAAACGTGGTCGTGGGTCGTCTGATCCCGGCAGGTACCGGTCTGGCCTACCACAACGAGCGTCGTCGCAAGCGTGAGCTGGAAGAGCAGGGCGTGACTGCGGCGGATGTGGAAGAAGCGCTGAGTGCCGAACTCAACCGCGAAAGTTGAGCCGGCGCAAACCACCTGCGGGTAGATACCTACCCGTGGGGTGGTTAAAAAGAGATCAGTCAGCTTGACTGACCCGGGGCGCGGGCTTAAACTTGCGTCCCTTAAATTTTACCCCCTTCACTGGGGGTAAGTTTCATTGGAATAGCTTTTTTTGGAGTTTGCTTACATGGCAACGATTAATCAGTTGGTGCGTAAGCCTCGTAAGCGCAAGGCAGCCAAGAGCGACGTTCCTGCTCTGCAGGCCTGCCCTCAGCGCCGTGGTGTGTGCACTCGTGTGTACACCACAACGCCGAAGAAGCCGAACTCAGCACTTCGTAAAGTGTGCCGTGTTCGTCTGACCAACGGCTACGAGGTTTCCTCATACATTGGTGGTGAAGGTCACAACCTTCAGGAGCACAGTGTTGTGCTGATCCGTGGCGGTCGAGTAAAAGACTTGCCGGGTGTGCGCTATCACACTGTTCGCGGTACTTTGGACACCCAGGGTGTGCAGAACCGTAAGCAGGGCCGCTCCAAGTACGGTGCAAAACGACCCAAGTCCTGATGTCCCACACGGGTGTCTTTTATCGTTGCTTGTCAGAACGGTAAGAGTAAGGCTGAGTAGCAATTTGCTATCTCAGGGGTTCCTGAAGACCTTTTAGATATATAAGGGCTTATCGATGCCTAGAAGAAGAGTTGCAGCAAAACGGGAAATCATCCCGGATCCGAAATTCGGCAGTGCACGTCTTGCCAAGTTCATCAACCACGTGATGGAAAGCGGTAAGAAATCCGTTGCAGAGCGCATTGTTTACGGCGCGCTCGACATTGTTGCCGAGAAATCAAAGGAAGAGCCGATCGACATGTTCGAAAAGGCCCTGGAAAACATCCAGCCGATGGTGGAAGTTAAATCCCGCCGTGTTGGTGGTGCCACCTACCAGGTGCCCGTAGAAGTACGGCCTTCCCGTCAAAACGCGCTGGCCATGCGCTGGCTCGTAGAATTTTCACGGAAGCGCGGCGAGAAAAGCATGGCGCAGCGTCTGGCAGGTGAGATTCTTGATGCCGCCGACAGCAAAGGTTCCGCTGTGAAGAAGCGCGAAGACGTGCATCGCATGGCCGAAGCCAACAAGGCTTTCTCTCACTTCCGTTTCTAAACAGCCGAGGTTTATATCGTGGCACGCAAGACTCCGATCAAACGTTACAGAAACATTGGTATCTGTGCGCACGTGGATGCGGGCAAGACCACTACCACCGAGCGGGTACTGTTCTACACAGGTATCTCCCATAAGATCGGTGAGGTTCATGATGGCGCCGCTACCATGGACTGGATGGAGCAGGAGCAGGAGCGTGGTATCACCATTACCTCCGCTGCTACCACCACTTTCTGGCAGGGCATGGACAAGCAGTACCCTGAGCACCGGATCAACATCATCGACACCCCGGGGCACGTTGACTTCACCATTGAAGTAGAGCGTTCCCTGCGTGTTCTGGATGGTGCCGTGGTTGTGTTCTGTGGTTCCTCTGGTGTAGAGCCGCAGTCCGAGACCGTATGGCGTCAGGCCAACAAGTACGAAGTTCCGCGCATGGTGTTCGTCAACAAGATGGACCGTGCCGGTGCGGACTTCCTGCGCGTTGTTGCGCAGATCAAGGATCGCCTAGGCGCGAACTGCGTTCCCATCCAGCTGCCGATCGGCGCTGAAGATGAATTTGCCGGCATTGTGGACCTCATCCGCAACAAGGCAATCTACTGGAACGAAGCCGACGCTGGCGCGACCTATGAAGAGAAGGACGTTCCCGCGGACATGGTCGACGAAGTTGCCCAGTACCGTGAGGAAATGGTCGAAGCCGCGGCCGAATCCAACGAAGAGCTGATGGAGAGGTACCTCGAGGAAGGCGAGCTTTCCATTGAGGACATCAAGAAAGGTCTTCGTGAGCGCACCCTGGCCAACGAAATCGTTGTCGCCACCTGTGGTTCCGCGTTCAAGAACAAGGGTGTTCAGGCGGTACTGGACTCCGTTATCGAATTCCTGCCGGCGCCTGACGAAGTTAAGGCCATCCGCGGTGAGGTTGATGACGAGGGTACCGAAGAAACCCGTCCGGTTGATGACGATGCGCCGTTCGCCGCTCTGGCGTTCAAAATCGCTACCGACCCGTTCGTGGGTACCCTGACCTTCTTCCGTGTTTACTCCGGTAAGCTGGAATCCGGTAACGCTGTATACAACTCTGTTAAGCAGAAGAAAGAGCGTGTCGGCCGGATGGTGCAGATGCACTCCAAAGAACGTCAGGAAATCAAAGAAGTGCTGGCGGGTGATATCGCTGCCGCTATCGGTCTGAAGAGTGTGACCACCGGTGACACCCTGTGTGACGAGAACCACAAGATCGTTCTCGAGCGCATGGAATTCCCGGAGCCGGTGATCTCGGTGGCTGTTGAGCCGAAATCCAAGGCCGACCAGGAAAAGATGGGTGTTGCTCTGGGCAAGCTGGCTCAGGAAGATCCGTCATTCCGTGTTCGTACCGACGAAGAATCGGGTCAGACCATCATCTCCGGTATGGGCGAGCTGCACCTGGACATCATCGTTGACCGTATGCGTCGCGAGTTCAAGGTTGAAGCCAACATCGGTAAGCCTCAGGTTGCCTACCGTGAGTGCATCCGTAAGCCGGTGGATGTTGAAGGCAAGTTTGTTCGTCAGTCGGGTGGTCGTGGTCAGTACGGTCACGTCAAGCTGAAGCTTGAGCCGCTGCCGCTGGATGATGAAGAAGGCGAAAACTTTATCTTTGTGAATGAAATCGTTGGTGGTGTGGTTCCGAAGGAATACATCCCGGCGGTTCAGCAGGGTATTGAAGAGCAGATGCAGAACGGCTGTCTGGCCGGCTATCCGCTGCTGCGCATCAAGGCAACCCTGTATGACGGTTCGTACCACGACGTCGACTCCAACGAGATGGCCTTTAAGGTTGCCGGTTCCATGGCAATGAAGAAGGGCGCTCTGGAAGCCAATCCGGCGCTGCTGGAGCCGATGATGAAAGTTGAGGTTGTTACCCCTGAAGATTACATGGGTGACGTAGTGGGCGATCTGAACCGTCGTCGCGGCCTTGTACAGGGTATGGAAGACATTCCGGCTGGCAAGCAGATCCGCGCCGAAGTTCCGTTGTCGGAGATGTTTGGTTACGCCACCGACCTGCGTTCTGCAACTCAGGGCCGGGCGTCATACTCCATGGAGTTTGCCGGTTATTCCGAAGCTCCATCGAACATTGCCGATGCGATCATTAAACAGGGTTGATTCCCAGAATTTAAGTAACAGGAAGAGGTGTAACCGTGTCTAAAGAAAAATTTGAGCGTAGTAAGCCGCACTTGAACGTGGGCACCATCGGTCACGTTGACCATGGTAAAACCACTCTGACCGCTGCTCTGACTCGTGTATGTCACGAAGTATGGGGCACAGGTTCTGCCAGTGCGTTCGACCAGATCGATAACGCACCGGAAGAGAAAGCGCGTGGTATCACCATCGCGACTTCCCACGTTGAGTACGATTCTCCGACTCGTCACTACGCGCACGTTGACTGCCCGGGCCACGCTGACTATGTGAAGAACATGATCACCGGTGCTGCCCAGATGGACGGCGCGATCCTGGTTTGCTCCGCTGCTGACGGCCCCATGCCGCAGACTCGTGAGCACATCCTGCTGTCCCGTCAGGTTGGCGTACCGTACATCGTTGTGTTCCTGAACAAAGCGGACATGGTTGACGATGAAGAGCTGCTCGAGCTGGTCGAGATGGAAGTTCGTGATCTGCTGAGCCAGTACGAGTTCCCGGGCGACGACACTCCGATCGTTACCGGTTCTGCTCTGATGGCGCTGGAAGGCAAAGACGACAACGAAATGGGCACTACCGCTGTTAAGAAGCTGGTAGAAGCTCTGGATGACTACATCCCTGAGCCGGAGCGTGCCATCGATCAGCCGTTCCTGATGCCGATCGAAGACGTCTTCTCCATCTCCGGTCGTGGTACTGTTGTTACCGGTCGTGTTGAGCGCGGTATCGTCAAGACTGGCGACGAAGTTGAAATCGTTGGTATCAAAGACACCGTCAAGACCGTTGTTACCGGTGTTGAGATGTTCCGTAAGCTGCTCGACGAAGGTCGTGCTGGTGAGAACATCGGTGCCCTGCTGCGTGGTACCAAGCGTGACGACGTTGAGCGTGGCCAGGTACTGGCGGTTCCGGGTTCCATCACCCCGCACACCAAGTTCGAAGGCGAAGTCTACGTACTGAGCAAAGACGAAGGCGGCCGTCACACTCCGTTCTTCAACGGCTATCGTCCGCAGTTCTACTTCCGTACAACTGACGTGACCGGTTCCTGCGAACTGCCGGAAGGCGTGGAAATGGTTATGCCGGGCGACAACGTGAAAATGTCTGTCACCCTGATCGCTCCGATCGCCATGGAAGAAGGCCTGCGCTTCGCGGTTCGCGAAGGCGGCCGTACCGTTGGTGCCGGCGTGGTATCTAAGATCGTCGAGTAAGTTATTCGATGATCCGGAAAAGGGGCTGAGTGTTCAGCCCCTTTTCCGTATGAGTCGCAAAAGCTGCCCGATCGGGTCATCAGCAAGGCTGTTGACACGGTTGGGTATTATGCATACAATGCGGCTCCTTTTTTTGAAGGTCGGCTAATAAAGTAGCTGCTACGAGTGGAGTTTGGTGCATCATGCAAAGCCAAAAAATTCGAATTCGGTTGAAGGCGTTTGATTATCGCCTGATCGACCAGTCCACGCAGGAGATCGTCGATACCGCTAAGCGGACCGGCGCTCAGGTGCGTGGCCCGATTCCTCTGCCGACGCGGAAGGAAAAGTACACGATTCTGATCTCTCCGCACGTCAACAAAGACGCGCGTGATCAGTATGAAATTCGTACGCATAAGCGTTTGCTCGACATCGTTGAGCCGACGGAAAAGACAGTAGATGCTCTGATGAAGTTGGACCTGGCAGCAGGTGTAGACGTTCAGATCAGCCTCGGCTGATACCGCCCGGTATTAGTCTGTGTAACTGTCACAGGCCATAGAGGGTGCGAGCCCCGTACACTTAAGAGGTGAAACATGGCAATTGGTGTTGTCGGTCGTAAGGCCGGTATGACCCGTATTTTTACGGACGAAGGGCAAGCATTGCCCGTAACGGTAATTGAGGTTGAGCCCAACCGCATTACCCAATTGAAAACTCTCGAAAACGACGGCTACCGTGCAGTTCAGGTAACCGTAGGTTCTCGTCGCTCCTCCCGTGTAACCAAGGCTGAAGCCGGACACTACGCGAAAGCTGGCGTAGAGGCTGGTCGTGGTAACTGGGAATTCCGTCTGGGCGAAGGCGAAGGCGAAGATTTGGCCGCCGGTGGCGAGCTGAATGTTTCCGTGTTTGAAGATGGCCAGGTAGTGGACGCTATCGGTCAGTCCAAAGGTAAGGGCTTCCAGGGCGGCGTTAAGCGCTGGAATTTCTCCATGCAGGACGCTACTCACGGTAACTCCCTGTCGCATCGTGCCCCGGGTTCCATTGGTCAGAACCAGACTCCGGGTAAGGTGTTCAAGGGCAAGAAGATGGCCGGTCAGATGGGTAACGCACAGGTCACCGTGCAGAACCTGAAGATTGTCCGTGTCGATGCCGAGCGCAACCTGCTGCTGGTGAGTGGTGCCGTACCTGGCGCAACTGGCGGCGATGTTGTCATCAAGCCTGCAGTTAAAGCCTGAGGAGCGGTGCGATGGAATTGACAATTACTGGTAGCGGCAAAGGAATCTCTGTTTCCGACGCTGCGTTTGCCAAAGATTTTAACGAAGCTCTGGTTCACCAGGTGGTGACTGCCTACATGGCAGCCAGCCGTCAGGGTACCAAAGCACAGAAGACACGTTCCGAAGTTGCCGGCGGTGGCAAGAAGCCGTGGCGTCAGAAGGGCACTGGTCGTGCTCGTGCGGGTACTATCCGCTCTCCGATCTGGCGCGCTGGTGGTGTTACTTTCGCTGCCAAGCCCCGTGATTTCGAGCAGAAGGTTAACCGTAAGATGTACCGCGCTGCGATGCGGTCCATTTTCTCCGAGCTGGTTCGCCAGGAGCGCCTGGTTGTTGTTGACGATATCAACGTGGACAGCCCGAAGACCAAGGCTTTCACTGCCAAGCTGAATGACCTGGGCGTATCCAATGCCCTGATTCTTTCTGAAAGCGTAGAGCAGAACCTGCATCTGGCCTCTCGTAACATTCCGCACGTTGATGTGCGTGATATTGCGGGTCTGGATCCGGTCAGCCTGGTTGCCTTCGAGAAAGTCGTGGTGACTGTTCCCGCTCTGAAGAAGATCGAGGAGATGCTGGGATGAATCAGGAACGTATTTATCAGGTCCTGCTTGGGCCGCTCGTATCGGAAAAAGCCTCTCTGGCGGCAGAGCGTGGTCAGGTTGCGTTCCGCGTATCCGCTGATGCCACCAAGCCGGAGATCAAGAAAGCCGTTGAGCAGCTGTTCAACGTCACCGTAGAAGGTGTTCAGGTTCTGAACCGCAAGGGTAAGCAAAAGCGCACTATCCGCGGATTCGGCAAGCGTAATGACATTCGTAAGGCTTATGTAAAGCTGGCAGAAGGTCAGGACATCGATTTTCTGGATGTGGAATAAGGTAAAGGGGTCGTAATATGCCGATCGTCAAAACCAAACCAACATCTGCCGGACGCCGTCACGTTGTAAAGCTTTACAACCCGGATCTGCACACTGGGCGCCCCTACGAGCCGTTGGTAGAAAGAAAGAACAAGACGGGTGGTCGTAACAATGTAGGCCGCATCACAACCCGTCACACGGGTGGTGGTCACAAGAAGCACTACCGTGTCATCGATTTTAAGCGGACCAAAGATGGTATCCCTGCGGTTATTGAGCGCATGGAATACGATCCTAACCGCTCTGCGCACATCGCACTGCTGAAGTACGCCGATGGCGAGCGTCGTTACATTATCGCTCCCAAGGGTATGCAGATTGGCGATCCTGTGCGCTCCGGTATCGACGCGCCGATCAAGGTGGGTTCCACACTGCCGCTCCGGAACATTCCGGTCGGTTCCGTGATCCACTGCGTCGAACTCAAGCCTGGCAAAGGTGCCCAGCTGGCTCGCTCCGCGGGCGCATCCGTACAGCTGGTTGCTCGGGAAGGTTCTTATGCAACCATCCGCCTGCGCTCAGGTGAAATGCGAAAGGTGCTTGTTGATTGTCGCGCCACGTTGGGCGAAGTTTCCAACAGCGAACACAGTCTCAAGCAGCTTGGTAAAGCGGGTGCATCACGTTGGCGCGGCAAACGGCCAACAGTACGTGGTGTTGCTATGAACCCAGTTGACCACCCGCATGGTGGTGGTGAAGGGCGTACCTCTGGCGGACGTCACCCGGTTACTCCGTGGGGTGTTCCGACCAAAGGGCATAAAACTCGTAAGAACAAGCGTACTGACAAGATGATAGTACGTCGTCGTTCGGCCAAGTAAACGACTACATAGAGGTAATTTGCTGTGCCACGTTCTTTGAAGAAAGGTCCTTTTATAGACCTGCATCTGTTGAAGAAGGTCGAGGCAGCTCTGGAAAACAACGACAAGCGGCCCATTAAAACCTGGTCCCGCCGGTCAACCGTTTTCCCAGAGATGGTAGGCCTGACCATTGCAGTCCACAACGGCAAGCAACACGTGCCGGTTTATGTCACCGAAGATATGGTTGGACATAAGCTGGGTGAGTTCGCGGCAACGCGTACTTATCGTGGTCATGCAGCCGACAAGAAAGCTAAACGCTGATCTCGAGGTAATAGAAATGGAAGTAGCAGCCAAGTACAAGGGCGCTCGCCTCTCAGCTCAAAAAGCACGTCTTGTCGCTGACCAGGTACGCGGCAAGGCTGTTGAGGACGCCCTGAACATTCTGACATTCAGCCCTAAGAAGGCATCGGTGATCATCAAGAAAGCTCTTGAGTCCGCCATTGCCAACGCTGAGCATAACGAAGGTCTGGACGTAGATGATCTGCGGGTTTCCACCATCATGGTGGATGAGGGCCCAACGCTCAAGCGAATCCGAGCTCGAGCCAAGGGGCGCGCTGACCGTATTTTCAAGCGCACCTGTCATATCACCGTCAAGGTCGCCGACAAGTAGGAGATGCTCAGATGGGTCATAAAGTAAATCCAACCGGCATTCGCCTGGGTGTGATCAAAGAGCACAACTCAGTGTGGTACGCCGATAAAAAGGACTACGCGAACAAGCTTCTGAATGACATCGAAGTTCGCGCATTCCTCGACAAGCGTCTGGAAAAGGCGTCTGTCAGCAAGATCGTGATCGAGCGCCCTGCTCAGAACGCCCGGATCACGATCCATACCGCCCGTCCCGGCATTGTGATCGGGAAGAAGGGTGAAGATGTTGATCGTCTGCGTCGCGAAGTAAGCGCCATGATGGGCGTGCCCGTGCACATCAACATCGAAGAAGTCCGCAAACCGGACCTGGATGCCAAGCTGGTAGCGCAAAACGTTGCCGGTCAGCTCGAGCGTCGTGTGATGTTCCGTCGTGCCATGAAGCGCGCGGTACAGAACGCTATGCGTCAGGGCGCCAAGGGCATCAAGATCCAGGTAGGCGGTCGTCTCGGGGGCGCTGAAATTGCCCGGTCCGAGTGGTATCGCGAAGGTCGCGTTCCTCTGCACACTCTGCGTGCAGACATTGATTACGCAACCTACGAAGCGCAAACCACCTACGGCATTATCGGCGTGAAGGTATGGATCTTCAAAGGTGAGATTCTTGGTGGTATGGAACAGGTCCGTGCTGACAAGAAAGCCTCTGGGAAGAAAGGTTCTAAGTAAAGGGGCACTCTTATGTTGCAACCAAAACGCACGAAATTCCGCAAGGTAATGAAAGGCCGTAACACCGGCCTCGCGCACCGTGCCAACAAGGTGAGCTTCGGTGAATACGGATTGAAGGCGACAACTCGTGGGCGTATAACTGCGCGCCAGATCGAGGCTGCTCGTCGTACGATGAACCGTCGGATCAAGCGTGGTGGTAAGATCTGGATCCGGGTTTTCCCGGACAAGCCGATCACCAGTAAGCCGCTTGAAGTCCGGATGGGTAAAGGTAAAGGTTCTGTCGAGTATTGGGTGGCTGAAATTCAGCCTGGCCGTATGCTGTACGAGATGGAAGGCGTGGCCGAAGATGTGGCCCGTGACGCTTTCACACTCGCTGCTGCCAAACTGCCGGTACAGACCACCTTTGTTAAGAGGACGGTGATGTGATGAAAGCAACAGAGCTGCGTGAAAAGTCAGTCGAGGAGCTGAACCAAGAGCTGATCGACCTCCTGAAGGAGCAGTTCAACCTGCGCATGCGTAAGGCGACAGGTCAGCTGAATCAGTCTCACCTTCTCGGCAAGGTGAAGCGCGACATTGCGCGCGTTAAAACGGTATTGAACGAAAAGGCAGGACAGTAACATGACCGAAGCTACCCAAACTGCCAGAACTCTTAGCGGCAAGGTCGTGAGCAACAAGATGGACAAGTCCATCGTGGTCCTGGTTGAGCGTCAGGTGAAACACCCTCTGTACGGTAAGTACATGAAGCGCTCCACCAAGATTCATGCGCACGATGAAAGCAACCAGTGCAACGTCGGCGACACAGTCACCATCCAGGAAACCCGTCCGGTCTCCAAGACCAAGAGCTGGGCCCTGGTGGAAGTCACCGAAACTGCATCCAAGGTGTAATTCGCCCGGAGAACAACCATGATTCAGACTCAAACAATGCTTGAAGTCGCGGATAACAGTGGTGCACGGCAAGTCCAGTGCATCAAGGTCCTGGGCGGATCTCACCGGCGCTATGCAGGCGTTGGGGATATCATCAAGGTGACCGTCAAGGAAGCCATTCCCCGCGGCAAGGTTAAGAAAGGCCAGGTCCTGAAGGCTGTAGTGGTACGTACCCGCAAAGGCGTACGTCGTCCAGACGGTTCTTTGATCCGCTTCGACGGCAACGCCGCAGTGCTTCTGAACCCTCAGGACGCACCCATCGGTACCCGTATCTTCGGACCGGTTACCCGTGAACTGCGTAATGAGAAGTTCATGAAAATTATTTCACTGGCACCCGAAGTACTTTAAAGGACCAGAGGCCGGTTATGAAAAAGATCAAACGCGATGACGAAGTAATCGTCACCACCGGGAAAGATAAGGGCAAACGTGGTAAAGTCCTGAAGGTTCAGGACGACGGCCGAGTGCTTGTTTCTGGGATCAACATGATCAAGAAGCACACCAAGCCAAACCCGATGCTCGGCACCCAGGGTGGTATCGTCGAGAAAGAAGCACCTATCCAGGTTTCCAACGTGGCTATTTTTAATCCGCAGACCGGCAAAGCCGATCGTGTAGGCTTCCAGGTTAAGGAAGACGGCACCAAAGTGCGGATCTTCAAGTCCACGTCTGAAGCCGTCGATAACCAGTAAGCGGTGGTGGTTACGATGCTTAACAGTAAAGAGCAGTACACTAAAGAAGTGGTACCTGCCCTGCAGAAGGAGTTCTCTTACAAGAACATCATGCAGGTGCCGCGGATTGAGAAAATCACCCTGAATATGGGTGTTGGTGAAGCTGTTGGTGATAAAAAACTGATCGAAAACGCAGTTGCCGATCTGGAGCGCCTGGCGGGCCAGAAACCGGTTATCACCAAAGCTCGCAAATCCGTCGCGGGTTTCAAAATCCGCGAAGGTTGGCCGATTGGCTGTAAAGTGACCCTGCGTGGCGAACGCATGTGGGATTTCTTTGATCGTCTGGTTCACATTGCGGTTCCCCGCATTCGTGACTTCCGCGGTCTGAATCCGAAATCCTTTGACGGTCGCGGAAACTACAGCATGGGTGTGCGTGAGCAGATCATCTTCCCGGAAATTGACTACGACAAGGTAGACAAGGTCCGTGGCTTGGATGTGACCATCACCACCACTGCTGATTCCGACGACGAAGGTCGCGAACTCTTGAAAGCCTTTGGCTTTCCGTTCAAGAAATAAGGAACGAGTGACATGGCGAAGGTTTCAATGAAGCAGCGTGAGCTGAAGCGCGAAAAAATGGTTGCGAAATACGCAGCCAAGCGCGCGGAGCTCAAAGCTATTATCAAGAACCCGAATACCAGCGATGAAGAACGTTGGGACGCACAGATGAAGCTCCAGCAGCTTCCTCGTAATGCGAGCCCGTCTCGTCTTCGTAATCGTTGCCAGGTGACTGGTCGTCCCCACGGCGTTCTGCGCAAGTTCGAGCTGTCACGGATCAAGCTCCGTGAATACGGCATGCGCGGCGACGTTCCGGGCCTGACCAAGTCAAGCTGGTAAGATAGGCCGCCTGACTTCGGTCAGGTGCCTGTTGGTAAGCGGTGCGGCAAGCCGCTGCACAACTAAAAAGATCAGGAGCCTCATACTAATGAGTATGCAAGACACGCTTGCGGATATGTTTACCCGTATCCGTAATGCCCAGATGGCATCGAAAGCCGACGTAACGATGCCGTCGTCCAAGATGAAGGCCTCCGTAGCCCAGGTCCTGAAGGACGAAGGTTACGTAGAGGATTTTTCCGTTTCAGCCGACGCTAAGCCCGAGCTGACCATCACTCTGAAATACTTCGGCGGTAAGCCGGTAATTGAAGAGATCCAGCGGGTAAGCCGCCCGAGCCTGCGTCAGTACAAAGGTTCAGGTGAGCTGCCGAAGGTAGCTGGTGGTCTTGGGGTCGCGATTGTCTCAACGTCCAAGGGCGTTATGACAGACCGCGCTGCACGTGCTGCAGGCGTGGGTGGCGAAGTCATCTGCACCGTATTCTAGGAGATACACATGTCCAGGGTTGCCAATAATCCTGTCGTGCTGCCTTCCGGTGTTGAGGTTAAGCTGAACGGACAGGAAATCGATGTGAAGGGTTCCAAGGGAGCGCTTCAATTCACCATCCATCAGGCGGTTGAAGTAACGCAGGAAGAGAATTTTCTGCGCTTCGCTGCTCGTGATGGCGCCAAAAAGTCCCGCGCTCTTGCAGGTACTACCCGCGCGCTGGTTAACAACATGGTTACCGGCGTGTCCACTGGCTGGGAGCGTAAACTCCAGCTGACGGGCGTAGGTTACCGTGCGCAGGCGCAAGGTAAGAAGCTCAATCTGACACTGGGTTTTTCCCACCCGGTGGAATATGAGCTGCCCGAGGGTGTTACCGCTGAAACTCCTTCGAACACCGAAGTGGTCGTTCGCGGTATCGACAAGCAACAGGTTGGCCAGGTCGCTGCTGAAATCCGCGCGTTCCGTCCGCCAGAGCCTTACAAAGGCAAAGGTGTGCGTTATGCGGATGAGCAGGTCAGACGCAAAGAAGCCAAGAAGAAATAAGGCGGGACTATGAGCGCAAATAACGAAAGACTGCGTCGCGCACGCAAAGTGCGCATGAAGATCCGTGAGCTGGGTACCGACCGTCTGTGCGTTCACCGCACGCCGCGTCACATGTACGCCCAGGTTACGACTGCAGATGGCAGCAAAGTGCTGGCCTCTGCCTCCACGTTGGATAAGGATCTGCGCCAGGGTGCAACCGGTAACGTGGAAGCTGCCCAGAAGGTCGGTCAGCTGATCGCTGAGCGTGCCAAGGCAGCAGGCATCGAGAAGGTCGCTTTTGACCGCTCGGGTTACCGTTATCACGGTCGTGTCCAGGCTCTGGCCGACGCTGCCCGTGAAGCTGGCTTGCAATTCTAAGAGGTGGAGAAGATGAGCGTTAACGAACAGAAGGCGCCTGAGCTCCAGGAAAAGCTGGTTCAGGTCAATCGCGTCGCCAAGGTTGTTAAAGGTGGCCGTATTTTCGCCTTCACCGCACTGACTGTAGTGGGTGATGGTAAAGGTCGTGTTGGTTTCGGTCGTGGTAAGGCCCGGGAAGTTCCGGTTGCCATCCAGAAGGCCATGGAAGCTGCGCGCAAAAACATGGTAGACGTGGCGCTTGACGGCAACACTCTCCAGTACCCGGTCAAGGCACAGCATGGCGGCTCCAAGGTCTACATGCAGCCGGCTTCCGAAGGTACCGGTATCATCGCCGGTGGTGCGATGCGTGCGGTATTGGAAGTAACCGGTGTGGAGAACGTACTGTCCAAGTGTTACGGGTCTACCAACCCGGTGAACGTAGTGCGTTCCACCATCAAGGGTCTGCAGGCCATGAAAGCGCCTGAAGATGTTGCGGCCAAGCGCGGTAAATCCGTCGAAGATATTCTGGGTTGAAGTCATGGCGAACAATACGATCAAAGTAACTCTGACCCGCAGCCCGATCGGCTGTCAGCCCAAGCACAAGCTGTGTGTGAAGGGCCTGGGTCTTCGTAAAATCGGTCACACCGTTGAGCTGGAAGACACACCTTCCATCCGCGGTATGATCAACCGGGTAAATTACCTGGTTCGGGTTGAGGAGAACTGAGATGCGTCTGAACGAACTTGCTCCGGAACCCGGTTCACGTCCGTCCGCCAAGCGTGTCGGCCGTGGTATCGGTAGCGGCCTGGGTAAAACCGGTGGCCGTGGTCACAAAGGTCTGAAATCCCGTTCCGGCGGTACCGTTGCTCGGGGTTTTGAAGGCGGTCAGATGCCATTGGCACGCCGTCTGCCGAAGTACGGCTTCACGTCTCGCCAGCAGCGCTACGTCGCTGAGATTCGCCTGAACGAACTGGCGAAGGTTGAAGGCGACGTTGTGGATCTGGATGCGTTGAAGCGCGCCGACATCGTCCGCGATGAAATCCGCGAAGCCAAGGTTATCCTGTCCGGCGAAATCGACCGTGCAGTAACCGTTCAGGGCCTTCGTGTCACCAAGGGCGCACGCGAGGCAATTACTGCCGCGGGTGGTAAAGTCGAAGACTAAGGCGAGTCGAGGACTAAATGGCCAAGACAGCATCCATGCCTGCGGGCGCCGGAAAAGGATTTGCAGAGCTGCGTTCGCGGCTCTGGTTTGTCTTCCTGGCATTGTTGGTGTACCGGATCGGTGCCCACATTCCCGTGCCTGGCATTAACCCGGACCGTTTGGCGGCATTGTTCGAGCAGAATCAGGGCACGATCCTGAGCATGTTCAACATGTTTTCCGGTGGTGCGCTTGAGCGCATGAGTATCTTCGCACTCGGTATCATGCCGTATATTTCGGCTTCCATTATCATGCAGCTCATGACGGCGGTCAGTCCGCACCTTGAGCAACTGAAAAAGGAAGGCGAGTCTGGTCGTCGTAAGATCAGCCAATATACGCGCTATGGTACGGTTGTCCTGGCCCTGGTTCAGGGCTTTGGTATTTCCATGGGGTTGGCCTCACAGGGCGTCACCTTCAACGACAGCTTCAGCTTCCACTTTGTGGCGGTTGTGTCGTTTGTTTCTGGCGCTGTGTTCATGATGTGGCTGGGTGAGCAGATCACCGAGCGCGGTATCGGCAACGGTATTTCGCTGTTGATCTTTACCGGCATTGTCGCCGGCTTGCCCGGTGCCATCGGCCAAACCCTGGAGCAGGCTCGTAGCGGTGAGATGAGCCTGTTGGTCGTGCTCGGTATTGGTATCCTTGCAGTTGCCGTCATTGGCTTCGTGGTTTTCATGGAGCGGGGACAGCGGCGTCTGACCATTAACTATGCCAAGCGTCAGCAAGGTCGCCGGGTGTTTGCCCAGCAGTCCAGTCATTTGCCCTTGAAGGTCAATATGGCCGGCGTTATTCCGCCGATCTTCGCCTCGTCCCTTCTGTTGTTCCCGGCGTCGCTGGGGCAATGGTTCGGTCAGGGTGAAGGCATGGAGTGGCTGAGCAGCGTTTCCCAGGCCCTGGCTCCGAGCCAGCCGTTGTACATCATTCTGTTTGCAGCAGCAGTTATCTTCTTCTGCTACTTCTATACAGCGCTGATGTATAATCCCAAGGAAGTTGCGGATAACCTCAAGCGCTCCGGTGCGTTCATTCCCGGCATTCGCCCGGGTGAGCAGACCGCCAAGTACATCGATGGTGTACTGACCCGTCTGACGTTGTTCGGGGCAATGTATATTGCAGCAGTGTCTCTGTTCCCACAGTTCCTGATGGTGGCAGGTAACGTACCCTTCTATCTGGGTGGTACCTCACTGCTGATTGTTGTAGTCGTCGTGATGGATTTCATGGCTCAGGTTCAATCACACCTGATGTCACATCAGTACGAGTCACTGATGAAGAAGTCCAATCTCAAGGGCTAGGTCGGAACGGCGGTAGTCGTTCCCTGAGAAACTGGAGTCGACAATGAAAGTACGCGCTTCGGTAAAGAAAATTTGCCGTAACTGCAAAGTAATTCGTCGCAATGGCTCAGTTCGAGTCATTTGCACGGAGCCTCGTCACAAGCAGCGCCAGGGCTGATCCAGCGGATCAAACCTGACATTGTTACAGGGGTTCGGAATAGTGGCGCTTGACTCGGAGCCGGGTCAAGCGCTATTATTTCGCGCCCTTTTTGTGGCGGAAAATTCACACAGCAAAGCTTTGAACGCGGAGTAATTTGGATGGCACGTATAGCCGGTGTCAATATACCCGACAACAAACATGCTGTTATCTCGCTGACCTACATCTTTGGTGTTGGCAAGACAACAGCCCAGAAGCTTTGCGATGCAACCGGCGTCAAGCCGGACGTCAAGGTCAAAGACCTTAGCGACGAGCAGCTTGAATCCCTTCGTACCGAAGTGGGCAAGTTTATCGTTGAAGGCGATCTGCGTCGTGAAGTACAGATGAACATCAAGCGTTTGAAGGATCTCGGATGCCACCGTGGTCTGCGTCATCGTCATGGCCTTCCGGTCCGTGGCCAGCGCACCAAGACCAACGCCCGCACCCGGAAAGGTCCTCGCAAACCGATTCGCAAGTAACAGGTAGGCAAACATGGCAAAGCCAGGTACACGTACCCGTAAAAAGGTGAAAAAGACGGTTGTTGATGGCGTCGCGCACGTACACGCGTCCTTCAACAACACTATCGTGACCATTTCGGACCGTCAGGGCAACGTCCTGTCCTGGGCCACTTCTGGTGGTTCCGGTTTCCGCGGCTCACGTAAGAGTACACCTTTTGCTGCGCAGGTAGCAGCTGAAAGAGCCGGTAATGCGGCTGCTGAATACGGCCTTAAAAACCTGGACGTAGAGGTTAAGGGTCCTGGGCCCGGACGTGAATCTGCAGTTCGCGCGCTGAACGCGTGTGGCTACAAGATCACCAACATCACAGATGTGACGCCGATTCCCCATAACGGCTGTCGTCCGCCCAAGAAGCGCCGCGTCTAACACAGGAGACAGTGAAATATGGCTCGTTATATAGGCCCGAAGTGCAAGCTGTCTCGTCGTGAAGGGACAGATCTTTTTCTGAAGAGCGGCGTACGCGCGCTCGACTCCAAGTGCAAAATCGAGACTCCGCCGGGTATGCACGGCGCGCGTCGCGGTCGTCTGTCCGAGTACGGCGTACAGCTTCGTGAAAAACAGAAAGTTCGTCGTATTTACGGTGTGCTCGAGAAGCAATTCCGTAACTACTACAAAGAAGCGGCCCGTCTGAAGGGTGCAACAGGCGAAAACCTGCTGCAGCTGTTGGAAGGTCGTCTGGATAACGTTGTATATCGCATGGGCTTTGGTTCTACCCGTGCGGAAGCTCGTCAGCTCGTCTCTCACAAGGCGATCCTGGTTAACGATAAGTCGGTAAATATCGCCTCTTATCAGGTTAAGCCGGGTGACGTTGTGAGCGTGCGTGAAAAGGCCAAGAACCAGCTGCGCGTTAAAGGCGCTCTGGACCTGGCTGCAAGCCGCGCACCGGTAAGCTGGGTAGAGGTTGACGCCAACAAGATGTCCGGCGTTTACAAGTCAGTTCCTGAGCGTACTGAACTGCCTGCCGACATCAACGAGAACCTCATCGTCGAGCTTTACTCCAAGTAAAGCCCAGTTAGCAACGATAGCAGATAGGGGCGTCTATGCAGCGTTCAGTACATGAGTTATTGACACCTCGTACCATTGACGTGAAAGAATCCAGCGCGAATCGCGCCAAGGTTGTCCTGGAACCGCTCGAGCGCGGTTTCGGTCACACCCTGGGCAGCGCGCTGCGCCGGATTCTCTTGTCCTCGATGCCGGGCTGCGCCATTACTGAAGCGCAGATCGACGGTGTCCTGCACGAGTACAGCGCCATTGAAGGTGTCCAGGAAGACGTTATTGAGATTCTTCTGAATCTCAAGGGCGTCGCCGTGAAAATGAACGGCCGGGACGATGCCGAGCTTACGCTCAGCAAAAAGGGCCCGGGCGTTGTGACCGCCGGCGATATCGAGCTGGACCACGATGTCGAAATCGCCAACCCGGATCACGTGATCTGTCATCTCAGTGAAAACGGCGAAGTGAACATGCGCTTGCGTGTGGCTCGCGGCCGTGGTTATGAGCCGGCTGATCAGCGCGGTCTGGAAGAAGACGAGACTCGTGCCATCGGACGCTTGCAGCTTGATGCCACATTCAGCCCGGTTCGCCGTGTTGCTTATGCGGTAGAAAGCGCCCGGGTTGAGCAGCGCACAGACCTGGACAAGCTGGTGATTGACCTGGAGTCCAATGGGACGATTGACCCGGAAGAAGCAATTCGTCGGGCGGCGACCATTCTCCAGCAGCAGCTGGCAGTGTTCGTGGATCTGGATCATGAGAAAGAGCCGGAACGCGTAGAGGAAGAGGAAGAAGTTGATCCGATCCTGCTGCGTCCGGTTGACGACCTGGAATTGACTGTGCGTTCAGCTAACTGCTTGAAGGCTGAAAACATTTACTACATCGGCGATCTGATCCAGCGCACTGAAGTGGAGCTGCTGAAGACGCCCAACCTTGGCAAAAAGTCGCTGACCGAGATCAAGGACGTTCTGGCGTCCCGTGGTCTGTCCCTGGGTATGCGTCTTGATAACTGGCCGCCGGCAAGCCTTCGTGGTGACGACCGGGTTTTGGGCGGTTAATCGCCGATTAGTTTAAGGTAAGGAATCAGAGCAATGCGTCATCGTAAGAGTGGTCGTAAGTTCAACAGGACCAGTGCGCATCGCAAGGCCATGTTCCGTAACATGACTGCGTCACTGGTTGAGCACGAGCTGATCAAAACGACTCTCCCGAAAGCCAAAGAGCTGCGTCGGGTAGCAGAGCCGCTGATCACGCTCGCAAAGCAAGATTCGGTTGCGAATCGTCGTCTGGCGTTCTCTCGCCTGCGTAACGATGCTGCCGTGGCCAAGCTCTTTGAAGAGCTGGGTCCGCGTTACAGCGAGCGTCCGGGTGGTTATCTCCGTGTCCTGAAGTGCGGTTTCCGTGCCGGCGACAATGCCCCGATGGCATTCGTTGAGCTGGTCGGTCGCCCGCTGGACATCGAAGCGGAAGAGGTGGACGAAGACGAGGAGTAAGTTTCTCGTATCGGTCACTGAAAAAACCGGGTTCCGAAAGGTTCCCGGTTTTTTTATGCCTCTATTTTAGGTTTCAGGAGGAGTGGCCAGGGTCATCCGTTTTCCGGGCGATGGGGTAGCCGAGGCTGATGACTGGAAACCAAGCGGTAGTAACTTCATAATGAATAACCAATTTCCAAGCTTAGGAGTGTCTGATGAAGGGTCATCCGGACGTAATTAAATGTCTGCGCGAACTGCTGAAAGGCGAGTTGGCAGCCCGGGACCAGTATTTCCTGCATTCCCGCCAGTATGAGGATGAAGGTCTGCAAAAGCTTTATGAGCGGCTGGATCACGAAATGCAGGAAGAGACCCAGCACGCCGACGCGATCCTGCGGCGGATTCTGTTCCTGGAAGGTGATGTGGATATGACGCCACACGCGATTGCCCCGGGTGGAACCCTGGTGGAGCGCCTGGAGGCGGACCTCAAGCTGGAATATCAGGTCCGGGACAATCTGGCCAGCGCGATGGAGTTGTGTGAGTCGGTGGGTGACTACCAAAGCCGTGAGATGTTGCGGGTGCAGCTCGAAGACACGGAAGAGGATCATGCGTACTGGCTTGAAAAACAGCTGCGGCTGATCAAGCTGATGGGCGAGGAAAACTACCGGCAGTCCCAGAGTAGTTAAAGGAAAGGCGGCACTATGGCCGCCTTTCATTACTCTCTTACTGCAGCATCGGTTTGAGGTAACGCCCGGTGTGGGAGGCCTCGTTTTCAGCCACGTCTTCCGGCGTGCCTTCCGCAATGATTTGCCCGCCGCCCGAACCGCCTTCAGGGCCCAGGTCGACAATCCAGTCGGCGGTCTTGATCACGTCCAGGTTGTGTTCGATCACCACCACGGTATTGCCATGGTCCCGCAACCGTTGCAGCACGTTGAGCAATTGCTGGATGTCGTAGAAGTGCAAGCCGGTGGTTGGCTCGTCCAGGATATACAGCGTCTTGCCGGTATCGCGCTTGGACAACTCCTTCGCCAGTTTCACTCGCTGAGCTTCCCCGCCGGAGAGTGTGACAGCGCTCTGTCCCAGTCGAATGTAGGACAGCCCCACGTCCATTAGTGTCTGGAGCTTCCTGGCCAGGAAAGGCACGGCGTCAAAGAACTCCCGGCCTTCTTCCACGGTCATTTCCAGGACTTCGTGGATGTTCTTGCCCTTGTAACGCACTTCCAGTGTTTCCCGGTTATAGCGTTTGCCCTTGCAGACATCGCAGGGCACGTAGATGTCGGGCAGAAAGTGCATTTCCACTTTTATGACCCCGTCGCCCTGGCAGGCCTCGCAGCGGCCTCCTTTCACGTTGAAGGAGAAGCGCCCCGGTTTGTAGCCACGGGAGCGGGCCTCCTGCGTACCGGCGAAGAGCTCCCGGATGGGAGTGAACAAGCCGGTGTAGGTCGCCGGGTTGGAGCGAGGTGTTCGCCCAATGGGGCTCTGGTCGATATCAATGACCTTGTCCAGATGATCAAGGCCCTTTAGATGCCCGTAAGGCGAGTGATTAAGGGTTGTGGCCTTGTTGAGCCTCGTGGCCGCGACCGGGTAAAGCGTGCTGTTGATCAGCGTTGACTTGCCAGACCCGGAGACCCCGGTAATGCAGGTCATGATGCCCAGCGGCAGTGTCAGGGTGACGTTTTGCAGGTTGTTGCCGGTGGCGCCGGACAGCACAAGAGAGTTGCCGTTCCCCTTCTGTCGGGTTGGCGGTATGGCGATCGATTTTTCGCCGCTCAGGTATTGCCCGGTCAATGACTGGCGGTTGGCAAGGATATCGGCTGGCGTGCCCTTGGCGACAATTTCGCCCCCATGCACCCCGGCCCCGGGGCCGATGTCGATGACATAGTCAGCGGCGCGAATGGCGTCTTCGTCGTGCTCCACGACGATCACGGTATTGCCCAGGTCCCGCAGGTGGGTCAGCGTGGCAAGCAGGCGGTCGTTGTCGCGCTGATGCAGCCCGATCGACGGTTCGTCGAGAATGTACATCACGCCCACCAGGCCTGCGCCAATCTGGCTGGCCAGTCGAATGCGCTGGGCCTCGCCCCCGGAAAGGGTGTCGGCGCTCCGTTCCAGGGTGAGGTACTGAAGGCCAACATTCACCAGGAACTGCAGCCGTTGGCGTACCTCTTTGAGGATCTTTTCGGCAATTTCACCCTTGCGCCCCGGCAGACTCAGCTGGCTGAAATAGTCATGGGCGTCGCCGACTGGCAGGTGTGAAATGTCCGGCAGGTTTCGGTCTTCGATAAACACGTGCCGGGCGGCGGTCCGAAGCCGTGAGCCGCCGCAGGACTGGCAGGGTTGGGTGCTCAGGTTGCGCGCCAGGTCCTCGCGCAGGCTTTGCGACTCGGTCTCCCGGTAACGGCGTTCCAGGTTCGGGAGGATGCCTTCAAACGGGTGCGACTTCTCCATGATATGGCCGCGGGAATTCACGTACCGGAATGGAATTTCTTCGTCGCCGGAGCCGTGAAGCAGGGTGTTTTGAAAGTCTTCGGGTAATTCTTCCCAGGGTGTTTCCAGGTCCTGGCCGTAATATTCCGCGACACTGTTCAGTAGCTGGAAATAATACACCGCCCGGCGATCCCATCCCTTGATGGCGCCGGCTGCCAGCGTGGCTTCCGGATTCTGGATGATCTTCTCCGGGTCGAAAAATTGCCGCACGCCCAGGCCATCACAGGTCGGGCAAGCGCCAGCCGGATTGTTGAACGAGAACAGGCGAGGCTCCAGTTCGCTCAGGGAATAACCGCACTGGGTGCAGGCGTAGCGGGCGGAGAACGTATGTTCTTCACCGTCACCGGTCATGGGAGCGACCAGCGCAATGCCATCGGTCATTTCCAGCGCGGTCTCAAAGCTCTCTGCCAGCCGTTGTTCAAGGCCTTCTTTTACCTTGAAACGGTCCACCACCACATCAATGTGATGCTTCTTCTTTTTATCCAGGGCGGGGATGTCGTCAATGTCGTAGACGGTGCCGTCAACCCGGAGCCGGATAAAGCCCTGGCTGCGCATGGTGTCGATCACCTGGTGGTGCTCGCCCTTACGGTCCCGGATAACCGGCGCCAGGATCATCAGCTTGCTGCCCTCGGGCATGGCCAGTACCTGGTCCACCATCTGGCTGACAGTCTGCGCTTCCAGGGGGTGCCCGTGGTCCGGGCAGCGGGGCTCGCCTGCTCGGGCAAACAGCAGGCGCAGGTAATCATAAATTTCCGTAATGGTACCGACGGTGGAGCGGGGGTTGTGGGAAGTGGACTTCTGCTCGATCGAAATGGCCGGCGACAGCCCCTCGATATGATCCACATCCGGCTTTTCCATCATCGACAGGAACTGACGGGCGTAGGTGGACAGGGATTCCACGTAGCGTCGCTGGCCCTCGGCGTAGAGCGTGTCGAACGCCAGGGAGGACTTGCCGGAGCCGGACAGGCCGGTAATCACAATGAGCTTGTCCCTTGGCATATCCAGGTCGAAATTTTTCAGGTTATGGGTGCGTGCGCCCTTGATCTGGATATGGTCCATACAACCTCGCTTGAAGAAAAAACAATCATTATATCGTGTTCCCCCCGCCCCAGCGAAGGCGGTAAAAACGCGGACCCGGCATTTAGACCGGCAAGTCCCGAATGCGGGGTGCTTCTGGTACAATGCGCGACCTGCGACCGACGGTCGTTCCATTCATCCATGCCGCACGGGACAAGATGAACGCGCTTGAAAAACGCTCAGTAATGGCTCTGGCTTCGGTGTACGCCATGCGTATGCTCGGCCTGTTTATGGTGATGCCGGTATTTGTACTGTTGGGCAGCGACCTGGCGGGTGCAACGCCGTTGCTGATAGGCCTTGCGATAGGCGCCTATGGTTTCAGCCAGGCTGTGTTACAGGTGCCTTTCGGGCTGTTGTCAGACCGGGTAGGGCGAAAGCGCATGATCTACATCGGCCTGATTCTGTTCGCGGCCGGTAGTCTGCTCGCCGGAGCCACGGATTCCATATACGGTGTTATCGCCGGACGGATTCTTCAAGGGGCAGGCGCGATAGCCAGTGTGCTGATGGCCTTGCTCAGCGACCTGACCCGGGAAGAGCACCGGACCAAGGCCATGGCCACCGTGGGTATCTCCATTGGCCTGTCATTCTCGGTGTCGCTGGTGCTGGGACCCATGCTGGGATCGGTTTGGGGCTTGTCCGGCATTTTCTACCTGACTGCGGTGCTGGCGCTGGTTGCGCTGGTGATCGTTGCCCGGCTGGTACCCAAGCCGCATGATCACAAGATCAGTGCCGACACGCACCCGGCGCGGGAAATGCTGGGGCGGGTACTGAAAGATGGGCGTCTTCTGCGCCTGGATTTCGGTATTTTTGCTTTGCACTTTGTGTTGACGTCGCTGTTCCTGGTGTTTCCAACCATGTTGCAGGACAAGCTCGGCCTGGCAGCGACCTCGCACTGGTGGTTTTACCTGACGGTAATGGTCACCTCTTTCTTCGCCATGGTGCCCTTTATCATCATTGGTGAGAAAAAGCGTAAAATGAAGCCGGTGCTATGTGGCGCCATTGCCTTATTGTCGATTTCCACCGCGAGCCTGACGGTGGTGGGGCAAAGTCTGTGGGCAGCCTGGGGCGTGCTGTTCCTATTCTTTATGGCCTTCAACCTGCTTGAAGCCAGCTTGCCGTCGCTGATCAGTAAGGAAGCGCCCGCGGCCAGCAAGGGCACCGCCATGGGCGTGTATTCCACATCGCAGTTTACCGGCGCTTTCCTTGGGGGCACGCTGGGCGGCTTGCTGCTTCAGATGGCTGGCCTGGAAGGCGTGATCGGGCTGATGGTGATCAGTCTGGTGCTCTGGCTGCTGGTGGCGTTGACCATGCCGGTGCCACAATACACCACAAGCCTGACTGTCCCGCTGCATGAGGTGGCCGCTGCCCGCTTTGACGAAATCGATGAGAATCTTCGAAATCTGGTTGGCGTTAAAGATGTGGTCATCGTGGAAGATGGGGCGGTGGCGTACCTGAAAGTCGACCGGCAGGATTTTAACCAAGATCAGCTTGCGCACCTGGATTTTGTGCGGCAGGGTAATAACTCTTAAACACGGGATGCGTGCAAGGAAAGCGGGCATTCGGCAAACATAGATCAGGAGCAAACCATGGCACGAGGCGTAAATAAGGTCATTCTCATCGGTAACCTGGGGCAGGACCCGGAAACGCGGTACACCCCCAACGGTAATGCCGTTGTGAATCTTAATCTTGCCACTGATGAAAGCTATAAGGACCGTCAAACCGGACAGCTGGTGCCGAAGACCGAATGGCACCGAGTGGTCATGTTCGGCAAGATCGCCGAAGTGGCGGGGCAGTACCTGCGCAAGGGCTCCAAGGTTTACATCGAAGGTAAACTGCAAACCCGGAAATGGCAGGGGCAGGACGGCCAGGACCGTTACACCACTGAAATCGTAGTGGATATCAACGGCCAGATGCAGATGCTGGACAGCCGTGGCGGGAGCGAAGGTGCGATGAATCAGGGGGCTCCCCAGGGGCGGCCACAGAATCAGCAGTACAACCAGCAGCCACCCCAGCAGCCACCCCAGCAGCCCCAGTCTGGCGGTTATGGCGGCAACCCGCAGGGCCAGCAGCCTTCCGGCGGAATGCCGGAGCCGGTTGATGACTTCGATGACGATATTCCGTTCTGAAGCCGTTTTCCGCTTTGTAGAAAGCCCGTGCTCTGCGCGGGCTTTTTTGTAACGGGTGTGCAAAATTCTGTGAAATCCGTCATAAAACGTGGAGTTGGACAGAGTTTTTCACTTATGATGTAACCTCATGTAAAAATTGGCGGATTTCCGAGCATTATTTCCTGACGTTGGTCCGGCAATGGCATTCCAAACAACACCAAGGAAGACATGGCCCTGATCCCTGGCATCAAGCCCCTACAGCGATTATTCCGGCGTGGTTCGTCAGTCTCCCGCCTTTGTCTGGAGGTGCGGCCTGATGGCATCGCCTGGGCGGTGTCTCCCGGGACGCCAAGCCAGGTAGCCGGATTTGCTGAGTGCATGCCAGCCAAGCGCCAGCAAACCCTCGATGAACTCGTCGCCAGTCATGGCTGGGCAAGCGCCCCCACCACCCTGATTCTGCCCATTGAGCAATACCAGGTTTTCCAGGTGGAACGGCCGGAAGGTGTTGAGGACTCGGAGCTGGCGGACGCCCTGAAGTGGAAACTGAAAGACTTTCTTGATTTCAGTCCCACCGAGGCGGTCTCCGATGTGTTTGCTTTTCCCGAAGATGCTACCCGGGGCAGGGGCCCCCTGGTGAACCTGGTGGCGGCCCGTAAATCCCTGGTTCAGGAGCTGGTTGCACTGGTAAACAACGCAGACCTGAAGCTCCAGCAAATTGATATCGCCGAGCTGGCGTTGCGTAACTTTGCCGCCGGTCTGGATGCTGGTAATGTGGGTGTGGCCGTTGTCCATCTGCGGGATCGTTATGGTCAGATGGTGGTGTGTCGAGGCGAGACACTTTACCTTTCCCGCCGTCTGGAGCTGTCGTACGACGATCTTCTGGATGCCTCCAAGCAGGAGGAGGCCGTTCAGGCTCTTGCGCTGGAGATGCAGCGCTCCATGGATTACTTCGAAAGCCAACTGGGCCAGGCTCCCCCCGCCATCATCCGTCTGGTGGCGCGGGATTCCGTACTGCCGCTGACGTCCATGCTGGGGTCGTATATGGCGGCCGGTATTGATGCGCCGGACTGGTCGGCTTTTGCCCTGAATGAAGAGCTTGATTCCCGCTGTCTGCTGGCCTGGAGCGCAGGCCTGAATTCTTCTCCCGGGAGACGCAACGCATGAGGCAAACGGTCAACCTCTACACCGCCGAGCTGCGTCCCCGCAAACAGCATTTGAATACCCGTTCTGCCCTGGTGGTGATGGCCGTGGTGGTGGGTGCCCTGGTGGGTATCATGGCCTTTGGGCAATGGCAGAATCAGCAGCTGCAGCAGCGAGCTGACAGGATCGACCGGCAAAACAGTCAGCTCAAGCAGGCCAATGAGCGCATGGCAGCAGAGGTGGAAGCCCGAAAACCGGACCCGGAACTGGAAAAGGCCCTGGCGAGAGTTACCGATACCATCGCCCGCCGACAGCGTTTGCTGGAACGGGTGGATAGCCTGGCCAACAATAACCAGTCTGGATTCGCCAGCCGGATGGCCGCGTTGGCGCGGCAGATCCCGTCCCAGCTTTGGTTGACCGCTATTCGTCTTGAATCGTCTCCGGCCCGTATGGGCCTGAAAGGCCGAACCCGCGAGCCGGAACGTGTGCCCCTATACCTTGAGCAGTTGGGTGAAGAACCCGTGTTTGCCGGTCAAACATTCCGGGATTTCCTGTTGAGTCGGCCGGACGATGAGAATGCCTCTGGCGGCGACTGGGTCGCCTTCCGTGTCGCCACTGACCCCAGTGAGGAGGCGGATAATGAATAAGTTCCAGCAGAGGTTTGAGGCCGGAGCCGCCTGGTTTAACGAGCGCCCGGTACGGGAGCGCGCCCTGATTTTGGTGACGGCCTGTGTGCTGTTGTTCGTGATTGGCTGGGAATTGCTGGTGACACCGGTGTTGGCCGAGAAACAACAACTGAACAACCGCCTCCAGACACTCGCCACCACCCGGGACAACCTGCTCGGCGAGCAGGAAACCCTGAGTGCCCAGTTGGCCAGCGACCCATCGGCCGAATTACGCAAACGCCTGCAGGCCCGTCAGGCCCGGCTTGACCGTCTGGACCAGCAGATCAGTGAGACCACGAACCAATTGATCGCGCCACGGGATATGGTGGCATTGCTCCGGAACATGCTGGCGGCACAGGAAGAGCTGACCCTGGAATCGCTGGTGCTGCGCACACCCGAGCCGGTCTATCAGGGTGAGCCGCCCTCGGAATCTGGAAACACCAACGACAGTGAGGCCCCGGAGCCCCTGCTTTACGCCCACGATGTCGAGTTGACGGTTTCCGGTGGTTACCTCGCCGTTCTTCAATACCTGGAAAAGCTTGAAACCATGGATGATCGCCTGGGTTGGCTGGAGCTCAATTACGAAACCGGCGAGTGGCCGGGAGGCGAGGCCCGGGTCCGGGTCAGAACCCTGAGCCTTGAAGCCGCCTGGCTGGGAGTGTGATGTGTTGATAAGAACCCGTTTTCAATGGCTGTTGGTCGTTGCCTTGATGGCGAGCAGTCAGGCCAAGGCCCTCCAGGACCCGACCCGGCCACCAGAGGCCCGACTGCCAAGCGTGCAGGCGGCACCGGTTCGGGATTTGGAACTCGGTTCCATCCTGCTCGGCAACGCCCGGCGAGTGGCGGTGATCGAAGGTGTGCCCCTGCGCGAAGGTGAGAGCCACAATGGCATCCGGGTAAAGCGTATCTACCGGCACAAGGTGGAAATTCTTGACCAGGGCCAGTTCAGGGTGCTCTACCCGGAAACCCTGCCGCAGGTGCGGAGAAGCCAATGACGGACAAACGGATCACGATGATTACAATCAGACCCCTGGTAGCTGTAGTGCTTGGCCTTACCCTGACCGCCTGCAGCAACAATCCGATGATGCGCACCACCAATGCCACCTCCACGGATGTGGCGGAACAGATTGACCAGTCAATGGCAGAGGCGGAACGGCAGGCGGTAAGCGGTCCGGCGGAGACTGCCAGCAACGCACCGACGCCAGCGGAGATCAGCAGCCAGTTGCTGCCGCCTCTTCAAAGCCCGCAACTCCAGGATGAACGCTTTGACGTGAATGCCTCGGGCGTTCCTGCCGCGAGTTTTTTCGAGGCTCTGGTGGAAGGCACACCTTATAACGTGGTGGTCCGCCCGAACGTGAGTACCGCTGTCGACCTGCGACTGACGGACGTCACCGTGCCTGAGGTGATGGACATTGCGGCGGACCTCTATGGGCTGAACATCCGCAAGACCGGGCGCCTCTACCGGGTGGCGGCCAACGACGTCCAGACACGCCTTTTTCCCATCGACTACCTGCATTTCAAGCGCAGTGGCAGTTCCGACACCCGGGTCAGTTCCGGACAGGTCAGTAGCGCTCGCAGTAACGGTAACTCTGGAACGGGCGGAAACTCCGGAACTGGCGGTAACAACCAATCCGGCGATACCCGCAATCTGGTGGGAACCGCCATTTCAACCAAGACAGAATCCGATTTCTGGCAGGACATCACCCGCGCGCTGCAGATGATTGTATCGGCCGATAATGGCCAGGTGGTGGTGAACGCTGGAGCGGGCCTGGTGATGGTAAGGGCCGGCACGACCGAACTGGACATGGTGGAGGACTACCTGCGGCGTACCGAGCTGATCATGCAGCGGCAGGTGGTTCTGGAAGCCAAGATTCTGGAGGTTGAGCTGAGTGAAAGCTATCAGCAGGGCATCGAGTGGTCGAACTTGCAGACGGTGAATTCAGGCTCCACGACCATTGGGGAAGACCTGGTGGGTCAGGCCATTCGCGCGGGTGACATTGGCGGTCTGTTCTCAGCGACGATCAACGGAAGCGATTTCAGTACTGTCATCGAGTTGCTGGGCCAGCAGGGGAACGTTCAGATTCTCTCCAGCCCCCGAATCTCCACCACCAATAACCAGAAAGCTGTGATCAAGGTCGGCACGGACGAATTCTTCGTGACCGATATCGACTTTAACGACGACACCACGGCGGGTACCGCCACCCAGAATACTTCCACGTCTGTAGAGCTGACTCCGTTCTTTTCCGGCATTTCGCTGGATGTGACCCCCCAGATTTCCGAGGAGGGTAACATCACCCTGCACGTACACCCGGCGGTCAGTGAAGTGAACGACCAGCAAAAGCTGATCACCGTGGGTGAGCGGGACGTAACCCTTCCCCTGGCGCAAAGCACGGTACGAGAAACTGACAGTGTCATCCGCGCCAAAAGCGGCCAGATTGTGGTGATCGGCGGTTTGATCCAGAACCGCAGCGAAGACAACAACGCCGCGGTGCCTTTCTTTAGTGACATTCCGTTGGTGGGTGAGCTGTTCAAACAACGTAATTTTGATAGCACCAAGAGCGAGTTGGTGATCCTCCTGCGGCCCATGGTGTCCTCACCGGGACAGATGCAAGCGGATGTTCGTGCCACCCGCGAGCGCATGAGTGTGCTGCGCGAGTTGCTGAACTCGACCGAATCCGTCAAGCCTCAACCTGAAACTGCACCACGCTGATGTACGAGAGCCATTTCGGATTACAGGAAGCGCCTTTTGCGCTTACGCCCAACACCCGTTATTTTCTGCGGGCGCCCAGCCATTCCGAGTCCCTGGAATTGCTGCTGGTGGCATTGCGCCAGCGTGAGGGTTTTATCAAGGTGACCGGAGAAGTGGGTACCGGCAAGACCCTGCTATGCCGGCTCCTGTTAAACGAACTGGATAAAGAAGCCTGTACCGCCTACATACCGAACCCGCATTTGCCGCCGGAAACACTCTACGAAGCCGTGGCCGAAGAGCTGGGCGTGGATGTGGCCCGTTGTGCCAATACCCACCAGACACTGAAGGCATTGAACCAGCGCCTGATTGACCTGGCCATGGAGCAAAAGCCGGTGGTACTGGTGATTGATGAAGCCCAGGCCATGCCGGAGCAGACCATTGAAGCGCTTCGCCTTCTGACCAATCTGGAAACCGAAAGCACCCGTCTGCTGCAAGTGGTCCTGTTCGGCCAGCCTGAACTGGATGCCGCGTTGGGCAAGGACAGCCTGCGTCAGCTGCGCCAGAGGATTACTTTCCAGACCCGTCTGGCACCGCTGACCAAGGACTCTGTTGGGCAGTACATTCGCCATCGCCTGACCCAGGCCGGGTATAACGGCGGCGAGTTGTTTGCGCCTTCGGCGGTGAAAGTGATCTGGAAAGCCTCTGGCGGTATCCCGCGCCTGGTGAACGTACTGGCCCACAAATCCCTGCTCGCGGCCTGGGGTGGCGGGAATGCCCAGGTAAGTCGCAAGCACGCCATGCAGGCCGTTCGTGATACCGAAAGCGCGCGTCCGGTTGGTTTCATGGGAGGTCGGATATGAGCCTGCTGAACGATGCCCTGAAAGCCGCCGAGCAACGCCAGAATCGCCCTCAGGTGAGCCGCGCCTACACCGGCCAGACACAGGGGCAGCCGACCCCACGTTCGAAAGCACCGCTGCTGGCGGCCTTGCTGGCGGTGGTCCTGGCCGGTGGCGGTGTCGGCTGGTGGGTAATGGGCCAACCGTCGACGGAGGCGCCCCAGAAAGCCGCTACCGAAGCGCCGGTACCACCCGTACCACCAGAGCCAGTGGCCGACGTCCCGAAAGAAAATCCGAAGGCTGCGGCCCCGCTGCCCGAGCCGGAACCCATTCAACCGGTTGCGCAACTGACCAAACCTGAGCCAGAGCCGGAGGCAAAAGCTCCGGAGCCAGCGACACCAGAACCCGATCAGCCGGCAGAACAGGTTGCTGGAGCGAGCACCACATCGGCACCCAGTGTTGCTGAAACCAAGGTCCAGGAAAGTGTCCAGAGTACGGTAAAACAGCCCCGTGAAACGCCCCAGGCCATTGACCGCCGGACCAGCCGCGATCTTGAGCGGCTGTTGGCCCGTGGCCGAACGACCGAAGCTGAGCAACGCCTGATCGAACTGACCACCCGGCAAGCAGCACCGCAAAGCCGGGAAATCTTCGCAAGGCAAATGCTGATCCAACAGATGCCGGCCAGGGCCTTGGACTGGCTACCACAAAGCCTGGCGTCCGAGCACGCCAGCCTTCGTCTTCTGAGAGCCCGCGCCCAGTTGGAGCAGGGTAGCCTTGAACAGGCCGTGACCACATTGCGTAGCCAGGTTCCAGCGGTAGACGCCTTGCCGGAATACCGGGTGACCCTCGCGACATTATTGCAACAGGCGGGGGAGCCGGAAGCGGCGGCAGCCCATTGGTCGGAACTGATTGAATACCAGAATAACCAGCCGGCCTGGTGGTTGGGACTGGCCATGGCGCTGGACGCCGCCGGCCAGACTAAGAGTGCTGCCCGGGCCTATGTTCAGGCTGCGGCCATGCCCGGGCTGTCGGAACGGTTGGCCATCTACGCCAGACAACGTTTGCAAGCATTACAGGCAGGATCATGAGCGCGGAACCGAAGAAAAAAATCCGGATCGGTGACCTGCTGGTCCAGAACGACGTTATTACCGAAGACCAGCTGAAAACGGCCCTTCGGGAACAGAAGAACACCGGCCGCAAGCTGGGCCGGACACTCGTCGAGCTGGGGTACGTTGAAGAAGACACCCTGCTTAACATTCTGTCGCGCCAGCTGAACGTTCCCTTCGTTCAATTGCGCCACTACCAGTTCAACAACGAACTGGTGAAAAAACTGCCCGAAGCCATGGCCCGGCGCTTCCGCGCCATCGTACTGGCCGAGCAGAACGGTGAACTGCTGGTGGGCATGGCCGATCCGCTGGATCTGGTGGCCTACGACGAGCTGGTCCGGGTGCTCAAGCAACCGGTTAAACAGGCGGTAGTGCGGGAAAGCGAACTGCTCAACACCCTGGATCTGGTTTACCGCCGGACCGATGAAATCGCCTCCCTGGCCGAAGAGCTGGAAGACGAGCTGGATGACGATGCTTTCGATTTGGCCAACCTTTCCGCCGAGTCCGAAAGCGCGGATGCACCGGTGGTCAAACTGCTGCAGACCCTGTTTGAAGACGCGGTGCAGGCGCGCAGTTCGGATATCCATATAGAACCCGACGAAACCGTGGTGCGCATTCGCCAGCGCATCGACGGTGTGCTGCAGGAACAGGTGATGAAGGAAAAGCGCGTGAATTCCGCGCTGGTCCTGCGCCTGAAGCTGATGGCCGGCCTGAACATTTCCGAGAAACGCCTGCCCCAGGATGGTCGCTTCAACATCCGGGTCAAAGGCCGCAGCATCGATGTGCGGGTATCCACCATGCCGGTCCAGCATGGTGAATCGGTGGTGATGCGTCTGCTGGATCAGAGTCAGGGCACATTGAACCTGGACAGCACCGGCATGCCGTCCCACCTGTTGGAGCGTTTCCGCAAGCTCATCAAGCGGCCCCACGGCATGATCCTGGTGACCGGTCCGACCGGTAGTGGTAAGACCACCACGCTTTATGGCGCGCTGACCGAACTGAACAAGCCCGAAGTGAAAATCATCACCGCCGAAGACCCGGTGGAATATCGCCTCCCGCGTATTACCCAGGTGCAGGTGAACCCGAAAATTGGCCTGGAATTCGCCGGGGTGTTGCGCTCAGCCTTGCGTCAGGACCCGGACATCATTCTGGTGGGCGAGATGCGGGATCACGAAACGGTGGAAATTGGCCTTCGCGCCGCCATGACCGGCCACTTGGTGCTCTCGACCCTGCACACCAACGATTCCATCAGCAGCGCCATGCGTTTGATCGACATGGGTGCCGAGCCCTTCCTGGTGGCCAGTTCCCTGCTGGGTGTAGTGGCCCAGCGCCTGGTTCGCCGCGTTTGCGATAACTGCACGGAAACTTACGAACCCACGGAACAGGAACTGATCTGGCTGCGCTCTTTTGACCTGGATCCGCTGGATATCGAAGCCGGCTTTGTGCATGGCCGTGGCTGTTACCAGTGCAGTAACACTGGCTATCGGGGGCGTGTGGGTGTCTATGAAATGCTGGAAATGGATGAAGACATGCTTGATGCCCTGCGCCGAAAGGATGTCTCCGATTTCACCCGGGCTGCCCGTAAGAGCGAATTCTTCCGGCCGCTGGGTCAGTGCGCCATGGATTATGCCTTGCAGGGCGTGACCTCCTTGCAGGAAGTCAGTCGCGTAGCGGCCACCGCCGAGATGGGTGTTTCCCTGGAAGAGGATGAATTGAGCCGGGATGCCATAGGGGTGGATTCTTGATGCAGTTCAGTTACCGGGGCAAGGACAGCCAGGGCGCTGTCCAGCAAGGTTCACTTAAGGCCGCGAGCCAGGAAGCGGCGGCCAGCGAGCTGATGCGCCGTGGTATAACGCCGCTGATCATCAAGGAAAGCCAGCAACAGCAGTCTGTCACCGAAAAGCTCAACAACATTCCCCTGTTCCGCAAGAACGTCACACTGGACGAGCTGATCGTTTTCTGCCGGCAGATGCACGCGTTGACCAAGGCGGGCATCCCGCTGATCCGCACCATGCGCGGGCTGGGAGAAACCACCCGGTCGCCCGTGCTGGCGGAGGTGCTGGACGACATCACCACCCGCCTGGAAGGCGGTACCACCATGGCCACCGCCATGCAGGCGCACCCGAAAGTGTTTTCCGACCTGTTCATTGCCATGATCCACGTGGGCGAGAACACCGGCATGCTGGACGACGCCTTCAAACGCCTCTCGGAAATCCTCGAGCTGGAACGGGACACCAAACGCCGCGTAAAGCAGGCCCTGCGCTACCCGATTTTCGTGATCGTGGCCCTGTTTGCTGCCCTGATGGTGGTGAACTTTCTGGTGATTCCCCGCTTTGCCTCGGTGTTCGACAAGCTGGGGGCGGATTTGCCATTCCTTACCCAGGTCCTGGTAGGTACATCCAATTTCCTGCTGGGGTACTGGCACGTGATGCTGTTTGCGCTCGCATCCGCCGCCATCCTCGTCCGCCAGTGGAAGGAGACCGAGAAAGGCCGGCTGCAATGGGACCGCTACAAACTGAGAATCCCTATCATCGGCCCATTGCTGGAATTGATCACCCTCAGCCGGTTCGCCCGTAACTTTGCCACCATGTTGTCGGCCGGCATGCCGGTGACCAGTGCCCTGAGTGTCACCGCCGATGCCACCGACAACGCCTGGATAGGCGAGCACATCAAGGAAATGCGCCAGGGCATTGAACGGGGCGAAAGCCTTTTGCGCACCGCCCGTAACAGCGGCATGTTCACCCCGCTTATTTTGCAGATGATCGCTGTGGGTGAGGAAACCGGTTCGGTGGACGACATGCTCAATAACGTGGCCGACTTTTACGACGAAGATGTGGATTATGGGCTCAAGCGCCTGGCTGAATCCATCGAGCCAATCCTGATTGTGGCCATGGGCATCCTGGTATTGATCCTGGCATTGGGCGTGTTCCTGCCCATCTGGGACCTCGGCGCCGCCGCCATGGGGCGGCAATAACATCGTATGGCCAACCGCATTGGCCATATCGGGGCGGACTACCGCAGTCGGTTCCAGTTGGCGCTGGCGGTGTGCCTGCTGGGTTTCGCCGTTACCTACCTGTTCAGTTCGCTGGAGCGGGTGACGGCCCAGGCCGAACAGCAGGGCGTACGGCTGATGCTTAACCAGTTCCGCAGCGCATTGGTGGTTAAAGGCGCCGAAGCCATGCTGGCCGATGAAAAGCTGGAACCGCTGGCGGGCCTCAACCCGGTGCAGTTATTGGAGCGGCCTCCAATGAACTGGGGAGGTGACTGCCAGGGAATGGATGCGGAACCGGGGGGCTGGTGTTTCCACAAAGAGAAACAAGCGGTGGTTTACTTTCCTCGCTCACCCGACGCCAGGGCGGTGATCACCGGCGTGGATGAGGCCGGTACCGAACCTCTGGCCTGGCGGGTGGAAGTAGACTACACCACCTCGGCCGACAACAAATCGCCCCGGGCGGTTGGCCTGAAATTGACCCGTGTAAAATCTGGTCAAATTAACCTTGGGAACCATAGGGATTAATCCAAGGTTGTGACACAATTCACACAGATATGCGCCTAAGGAGCTGACATGCATACAAAACAAAAGAACCGGGGTTTTACCCTGATCGAACTGGTGGTGGTGATTGCCATCCTGGCGATTCTGGCGGCGTTTGCTTTGCCGCGGTTTGCGCAGTTGTCTGAGCAGGCGCATCAATCCAGTATTAGAGCTACGGCGGGGGCTTTGGCGGCAGGCGTCGCCTTGACCAAAACACAGTGGGTCTCCAATGGTTTGACGGTGGCGGAACAAGATCTGGAAGGATTTGGTAACGAGCTTGTGGATGTTAGCGGCGATGGCTGGCCAACTTCTGTGGCAGCCAATGACACCAGCCCTACAATGGATGTGACCAAATGCCAGGAGGTTTGGCTCGGTGTGCTCCAGACTAATGCCCCGACAGTGAGTGGCACGAACCCAGAATATGCGGTTTCCATCGACGGTGGTGACTGTGTCTTCACCTATCAAGCCGATGGTCAGAACAGCACGATTGAATACGATGCTGACACCGGCGCTATCACTACAGACATCAATTAATTTCCAGCGAACTCATTAAACAATGAAGGCGGAGTAGTCATATGAAAGCAATGAATGCAATTGCATCAAGGAAAGAGAAAGGTTTCACCCTGATCGAACTGGTCATGGTAATTGTGATCTTGGGCATTCTGGCGGCATTTGCGTTGCCACGGTTTGCGGATTTGGGCGGTGAGGCTAGAACAGCGAGTTTGCAAGGCGCAGCTGGGGCCGTAAAGTCTGCGGCATCTATCGCACATTCCCAGTGGCTAGCTGATGGAAATTCTGCTTCCACAGTAGTCTTAGAGGGGGTCACAATTGCGATGTCGTCTGAAGGGTATCCAGAATCAGTCAGTGCGACAGCTACGCCCGCAGGTATCACTGCCGCTGCTCAAATTGATGCTGGAGATTTCACGTTTGATGCAAATAACGAAGTATTCGCGCCTGCCGGATTTACTCCCGCGAGTGGTACTCAATGCCAATTCACCTATGACGAAACGACAGGCCAAGTTACCAATATTCAAACTGGTGGTTGTTGACGGAATTGTGCGGAGAATTAGCTGATCTCGAGTATTTCTAAATAGAATAAAAAATAGCTGTAGGGAAAATAGAGTTAGGATTACTTTTTCTTGGCAACTTTTACTCTCAGTCTTAACTGGTAAGCATAAACTAATTGACACAAATGTAGCGTCGCGAGGTAGTTATGAACTCAATGGAAGGCATGCTTTCGGAAGGAAAACAGAATGGTTTCACCCTTATAGAGCTAGTAATGGTGATTGTGATTCTGGGTATTTTGGCAGCGTTTGCATTGCCACGGTTTGCGGATTTGGGAGGCGAAGCCAAAACCAGTGCGATCCAAGGAGCTGCCGGGGCGATCAAGTCAGCGAGCTCTATTGTGCATTCTACATGTTTGGCTAAAGATGCGTGTGATGCGAATATTGCAAGCAGCTCTGTCCAGCTTGATGGCGATTCTATCGATACTGTTTTCGGTTACCCTGCGGCGACTCAAGCCGGCATTCTGGATGCAGCTCAAGTAAGTGGAGATGACTTTGACGTTACTGCAGGCAATCCAATTATAATCCAAGCCGAGAACGCTGCTACGCCCGCAAATTGCCAAGTATCTTATACAGCAGCAGCCGATGCCGATACAGCTCCGGTAATTGCGGTTTCTGCAACTGGCTGTTAACGATTGGCGGTGATGGTTCTTCGACAATCGAAGACGGTTATGACTGGATTTACTCTGATTGAGTTAGTCATGGTCATAATCCTGATCGGCGTGCTCTCCGCACTCGGCATCGGGCTGTTCGCCAGAAGCTCCGCCTTCTCCCCCATGCTGGCCACCCAGCAACTTGCCTCCGCCACGCTGCTTGCCCAGCAGGCAGCGTTGGCGGGGCAACCAAATGCATCGGTTCGTATTGAACACCCCGCAGGTAGCGAGCCCGTCTTCAGGGCCCAGTTTGACCCAGATGGTCCGGGTTCGACTCCTCCCTTCATTCTCCAAGAATTCACTTTGCCGACAGGTGGCGTTTCCATAACCGTCAACGGCAATACCACTCCCCAAACCATCGATTTTGACAAGCTGGGTCGACCAGCTGATCGTACTAACCGGGACATCAGTATTTCCGGTGATAGCAATTTCCAGGTCTGCGTCAGTTCCCTCGGAGCAGTCTATGGCGGGGCCTGTAGTGGTTAGCCTGGCGCGTGGGTGTGGTCGACAGGCCGGCGCAACTCTGGTTGAGCTGGTCATGACCATTGTGATCATCAGTATCGCGATTGCCGGCGTCGTTGGCGCCTTCGCCCTGATTGCAGGCCGCAGTGCCGATCCCTTGAACCAGAGCCGGGCGGTGGCCCTGTCGCAGCTTTACATGGATGAAATCCTGGCCCAGAAGTACGCTGACAGCTCACCGGTCGGTGGTGGTGAAGTGAGTAGTGTGAATGCCGATTGTGGAGCGGCGATTGGCCCCGAGGGATCCGAAAGCCGTGACACCTATGATGATGTTGATGATTACGACGAACTCAGCGGTGCATCTCCGCAAAACAGCGAAGGAGATCCACTTACGGGTTATTCTGGATTTTTGGTATCTGTGTCTGTGGTTTGTGCTGGCACTGACCCTGATATAGATTTCTCCGATAGTTACCAGGCCAAACGTATTGATATAACTATCTCAGATCCCTCTGGAAACGATTACTTGTTTAGCGCTTACCGGGGTAACTTCTGATGACCAGGGAGCGCGGTTTTACGCTTGTAGAGCTGGTGATGGTGATTATCCTGCTCGGAATAGTCGCCACTATTTCCGTCCAGTTCGTCGCCCTCTCCACTCGCGGTGCTATTGATGTTGGTGACCGCCAACAGCGTGCCTTGCAGGGAGTGGTGATCAGTGAGCAGATTACCCGCGAGATTCGGGAGGCTTTCCCCCTGACGGTACGTGAAAATGGTGAGTGCCTGGAGTGGCGTCCGATTCTCGGTGCCACCGGATACGAAAAACTTGGGCCGGATTTTGATCGAGTAGAAGTCCAGCCCTTTGGTGAGCGGATACGAGAAGGTGCGCAGTTGATCATTTATGGTTACGGCTCTCACCAAGATGATCTTTATGGCAGTGACGACCCGGGCCCGGTCTCACCTCCCATCAAGGAAGTCCTCTCGATGGATCCCACCGTTACCTTCTTGGATAGCACCGAAAAGCACCATTTTCGGGAGCGCTCCCCGGAAAAGCGAATCTATGCGGTGGGCAATCGTGTCAGTATCTGCCAGGGCCAGGGGGCCAATGACGAATGGCTCTACCGGTACTCTGATTACAGCCACGACCCGGACCAACCGACCGCTGCTGAGCTGGCGGGTAAGAGTAGCAGGACCCGCGAAGTGATGAGTGCCAACCTTGAACCGGGCAGCCTCGATTTACGGGTGCAGCCGCCTTCTTTGAATCGCGGTGCATTGGTCCATTTTTCCTTTGAGCTGAGCGACCCGGACGGCGACGAAACAACCGAAGTCGGCCAGGAGGTGCAGATTCGAAATGTGCCTTGATCCAAACTTCAGAAAGCAGACGGGCGCGGGCCTGCCCGTTGCTCTGTTCATCATTACCGTACTGGCATTGTTGGTGGTTGGGATGGCTCAATTGCAGGAAAGCTCTGGCCGCTCCATCAGCTTGCAGATCCAGTCCCAGCGCGCGTTTTTTGCCGCCGAAAGTGGCGGGCAGGTCGGTGTGAATAGGGTGTTGGCGGACCCCACTAATCCACAATGTTTTGCCAACGATACTCTTAATTTCTCGAATGCAGGCCTGTCAGGCTGTCGAGCTGTTATCCGTTGTACGGATATTACTGGGAATGGGCTTTTTGAAGTGATCAGCGAAGGTCGTTGCGGTACTGGTCAGGAAGCGGCATCCAGGACAGTGGAGGTTCGTTTACGATGATTTTTTTCGTTATCCCGTTTCTAGTCTTCCTTATGCTCCCTTCTTTGGCCATCGCCGAGGAGGCGTTTTTTGAAACGGGTTCGGTTACCGTTTCCGATTCAATTGACTCCGGAAATTGGGAAACGGTGATGCTGAGGGAGAGGTACACGAACCCTGTCGTCATTGTTGGGCCAGTCAACCATAACAATGATCGGTCTCTTAGTGCCCGTGTCCGGAATGTAACCGCATCAAGCTTCGAGTTGGGCTTTCAAAGCCCCTGTGAGAGTGTAGGTGATGATTGTCAACCTTCAGGAGGGTGGAGCGCCGAAACCATTCGGTATTGGGTTGTCGAGGAAGGTGTATGGGAGTTCCCGGATGGTACAAAGCTTGAAGCTGGTCGGCTTACAACTTCCGATGTGCGCTCTTGGTGGAGCAATAACTGGGGCTTCGATACCGTCACTTTCCAGCAGTCTTTCAGTCAGCGGCCTGCCGTTCTGCATTCGGTAAACAGCTTTAACGATTCGGATTGGATTGCGTCGTCAGCTTGGGAGAGTGGCAACGACACGGGAAATCCCCCTGATTCAAGCGGAATGACGCTTGCGTTGGAAGGAGCTGAGGCATCCTGGAATCATGGTTCAGAGGTGATTGGCTGGGTGGCAATAGAACCAGCCAGCGGCACAAACAATGGCCATTCATACATTGCTGAGCGACTTTCCAACCGGGATGTTGATAGACACGATGATTCCTGTGATACCTACTCACTGACTGGGTTTGGGGCAATGCCTGATTTGGTTGCCAGCCATAACACCATGGCAGGTACTAATGGTGGCTGGCTCCGGTTTTGTGGTGGTGAGCTGTCGGCATCGGGTTTTTCCGTCCATATAGACGAAGATCAGGTAAACGACTGGGAGCGGACAGGGCTGGAAGAGACCATTGGATGGTTCGCATTTGAGTCTGGCAGCTCTGGCATTTTAACGAGGCCAGATACCTTTTGCAGTGGGGTTAACGCAATATTTTGCGATGACTTTGATGTTGGCACATTGGCCAATGATGGCTGGACGATTGATCGTGACTGGCGAGACGACTCCGATGCCGGTATTACCAGCGTCACTAGTAACAGCCCACCGTCTTCACTCTACACCAATGGTGGCGATATAGAGGTTATATCTCCTGAATTCGACCTGTCAGCTGTCACCTCTGTGTCGCTGGAGTATTGGTGGCAGCGTGGTGATGATGCGTTCAGTAACTACCCAGAAAACCGCGAAGATCTTGTGATCGAGTATTTAGATGACCGTGGGCGCTGGGAAGAGCTGGAAACTCTGGAAGGGGGAGGAACTGAGGGAGAAAGCGGAACAAGCCGCTTTGAGTTACCCGCAGACGCGCTCCACTCTACTTTCCAATTCCGTTTTCGCCAGGATGGTGGTGACGGCTATTATTATGATTATTGGCACATTGACAACGTCGTTTTGCAAGGCCTTTCATTCACCTGCCAGCCCGAAAACTTTGACCGGACAGACTTGGGCGCTGATTGGGTAACAGACCGCTCCAGTGGCAGTTTCACCCCGCAAATCATCAATAACCGCCTTCGAATGACTGAAGCTGTGGGCAATCAGGCGACAGCGGCAACTTATCAGCGAACATTCCCCGGGGCTGACAATTTAATCCAGGTGGAGTTCGACTACTACGCATACGGCGGTTCCGGTGCCGATGGACTGGCGGTGGTGTTCTCCGATGCGTCGGTTACCCCACAGGCTGGCGGTTATGGTGGGTCATTGGGCTATGCGCAGGAACCTGATGGCAGTGGTGGTTTTGCCGGAGGCTGGTTGGGCATCGGTCTGGATGAATACGGCAACTTCGCGAATAACAATGAGGGTAGGCAAGGTGGTGATGGTTTCACCCCCGATGCCGTAACCATTCGGGGAGCCGCACCAAGCTATGCCTATATTGCAGACTCGGGAGAGTTGCAAAATGGCATTGATTCCAACAATGACAACAACCCTTACCGGTACCGAATTACTATTGATTCTAGGAATAATCAGACGCCCGAGTTAACCGTTGAGCGACGGGGGCGTGGAACCGGTAACCGCTTTGAGCTGTTAATTCAGGAAACACTTTCGGGGCAACCGCCCATCCCGGAAAACATGTTCCTGTCATTAACGGGCTCCACCGGTGGTTCGGACAATATCCATGAGCTGGACAACCTTCAGATTTGTGCCGACAAGATTGGGCCAGTTCAGAACTTGGTGGATCACTTCGAGATAGTGCATAGCGGTACGGGCCTGACCTGCAGTCCAGCGGACATCACGATCCGCGCGTGCGACAACGCAGATTGCAGTCAGCAGTTCCCAGACCCTGTTGAAGTAACTATGTCACCGTCTGGCTGGGTGGGCGGAGATACCTTCACGTTTACTGGAACTACGACGGCCGAATTGCAAGTTACCAGCCCCGGTACGGTAACTTTGGCGGTACCGACGTCTGATCCTGGAACAAAGGCGTTCTCCGATACGCTTTGCGATAACGGTTCTGGGAATTTGTCTGCAGATAATTGCGACATAACATTCTTCGATTCCGGTTTTGATATCTCCATTCCGGACCATGTTTCCGACACCACGGTGCAGGCAACTATCGCTGCGGTTCGCAAGGATGATGTTGCCGAGCAATGTGTGCCGGGTTTTTCCAATGAAACAAAGTCAGTGGCTTTGTGGTCGGATTACGTGAACCCCTCCTCTGGTACCTTGAGCGTATTTGCCGATGGTGCCGCCCTTCCGGGATCTCTGGGAGGCACAACGTCGTTGAATTTTGATGGCAATGGTGTGGCGACAGCGGATATCCGCTACCCGGATGTGGGGCGGGTTCGCTTGCATGCCCGTTATGACGGAACCGGGGATGAAGCGGGCCTGGTAATGCTGGGAGACGACACGTTTGTCGCGCGCCCGGATCACTTTGAGCTGAATATACCCGGCAACCCAGCAGCTACATCCGTGCAGAACAACAACGATTTCGTCTCGGCGGCTACTGACTTTGGGATTCGAGTGTCTTCGATCAATGCCAGCGGCGATGTCACTCCCAACTTCGGACAGGAGACAGCACCGGAATCGGTGGACCTCACTGCGTCCTTGGTAGCACCTTCCGGAGGCGATTTGCCGGCACTCACGGGTGCCTTTGGCAACTTTGGCGAAGATTGCGATGGTAACTCTGCCACCGCAGGCACTGCCTGTGGCCAATTCCAGTGGCCGGAGGTTGGCATTATCAGCGTTATGCCGTCGCTGGCCAGTGGCAGTTACTTGGGTACCCAGGACGTTGTGGGCGATGAGGCGCCTTACGTCGGTCGCTTTATTCCGGACCGTTTCAACGTCACTGTTTCGGAGCCGGGGGAAGTAAAGCCCTACTGCGATGTGTCGACCGCGTTTGCCTACATGGGACAGGCACTGAGCTGGAAGTCGGCGCTGCAGCCAGCGTTGACCCTGGAGGCCCTCAATGCCAACGGTGTTCGTACCCGAAACTACACTCTGGGCGATTTTCAGCGGCTTTCAGCAACGGACCTTGACCCAAACCGTTCACCCGGGAGCTCAGATGCTACTGCCGTTGATGCCGATGGTAACCCTTTCCCGGTGGCCGCCACCCTGAATGCCGGCAGCCTTTCGGTGCTTGATCGGGGCCGGTTGCGATACCAGTTTGCTGCGGATGATGAGATTACCTACAGCAAGACGACCCAAAGCCGCGTGCCATCATTTGGCCCGGACTACCGCATTGAACTCACGGACTTTTCCGATGCGGATGGGGTCTCATCGCCCCAGGTACCGGTAGCCATTGATCCAGTATTCGGGTTGGATATGAGGTATGGGCGTTTACAGATGGAAAATGCTTATGGGCCAGAGACCTCCGGTCTTGAGATTCCGTTCCAGGCTGAGTATTACACTTCGGATGGTTTTGTGCTCAACGCGGCGGATGGATGCTGGTCCTATAATACGGCGGATGTTTCGCTGGACCAATCTGATCTGAGTGGGGGGAGCACGTCGGTCACTGCCCTTTCCGATACGCTCAGTGGGGGCGTGTCCCCGCCCGGAAGGGGGGTGTTGCTGGAGGCCCCTGGCGCGGAAAATCGAGGCGATGTGATCGCTACCTTTGCAGTGCCATTGTGGCTTCAGGGCGACTTTAATGAGGATGGTTCGCTGGGGGATCCCTCCGCCCGGGCTACGTTCGGCGTCTACCGAGGCAACGACCGAATCATCTACTGGCAGGAAGTATTGAACTAGAGATGCAGGTGAAGCTTGAGCGGTTATAAGGCGGGTGAGATATAAAGCATGTGCCAAAAATGGCAATCTTTGCCATAATGATGCCAAGGATGGAGGGCACATAATGGCAACTATGAATATCTCACTACCTGAGCCAATGAAACATTGGGCTGAGAAGCAGGCGGCATCAGGGCGGTACGCAAATGCCAGCGACTATATGCGCGATTTGATTCGCAGAGACCAGGACCGTCAACGCAAGATTGCCGAGATGCAGGCGTTGGTAGACGCGGGAATTAAAAGTGGTCCTGGAAACCGCTCGATGGAAGAGCTCCGTATGCACGCCAGGGAACTAGCCAAGGATGGGCAGGATGACATATCAGCTCAGCAAGGAAGCTGAAAAAGACATTGTCGCGATATATCTGCAAGGGATTGATCAGTTTGGTTGGGGGCAGGCAGATCAATACCACGACCGTTTAATCCAGTGTTTTGAGTTTTTAGCCGACAATCCCCTCGCGGCACCAGAAGTGCAGGAAATTGTGCCACCGGTCAGGGTCCATCCGTTGGGAGTTCATCTTATTGTGTACCAGGCTCTGCACCCGACTGGTATCCATATCATTCGGGTGCGCCATGGGCGAGAAGCCTGGTGGTTGTGATAGTGATGATGTGCTAGTGCCAAGCTGTGTTTTGACGACAGCCGATCACTCCTCATCCCCTTCCGGGTGATCCAGCCCCAGCTCATTAATCTTCCGGGTCAACGTATTCCTTCCCCAGCCCAACAGAATGGAAGCATCCCGCCGGCGCCCGCCGGTGTGTTTCAGGGCGGTTTCGATCATGATGCGCTCGAACTCGGGCACGGCGGTGTCCAGAATGCCTTTCTTGCCCCGCTTCAGTTCCTGCTCCGCCCAGCTTTTCAGGCCTTCCTGCCAGGTGCGGCCGATGGTGGTGGTTTCGGTCTCGGCCTGGTGCATCAGTTCCGGGGGTAAATCGTCCACCAATATTTCCCGGCCGCTGGCCATTACCGTCAGCCAGCGACAGGTGTTTTCCAGCTGGCGGACGTTACCGGGCCAGGGCAGGGTGGTGAGATATTCTTCCGCTTCCGGGCGCAGTACCTTCGGCTCAACGGCCAGCTCTTCAGCTGCGCGCTTGAGGAAGTGTTTCATCAGCCTCGGGATATCTTCCCGGCGTTCGGCCAGTTTGGGCAGATGTACCCGGATAACGTTCAGGCGGTGGAACAGGTCTTCGCGGAACTTGCCATCGTCCACCAGTTTTTCCAGGTTCTGGTGCGTGGCGGCAATGATGCGCACGTCGACTTTAATGGGTGTAGTGCCACCCACGCGGTAAAACTCGCCATCGGCCAGCACCCGCAGAAGGCGGGTCTGGGTGTCGCCGGGCATGTCGCCGATTTCATCCAGAAACAGGGTGCCGCCATTGGCCTGCTCAAAGCGGCCCTGCCGGGCAGCGGCGGCACCGGTGAAGGCGCCTTTTTCGTGGCCAAAAAGCTCTGATTCAATCAGGTCTTTGGGGATGGCCGCCATGTTCAGAGCAATGAACGGGTTGCGCGCCCGGGGGCTGTGGTTGTGCAACGCCTGGGCCACCAACTCTTTACCCGTCCCGCTTTCGCCGTTGATCAGGACGGTGATATTGGAATGGGACAGCCGGCCAATGGCGCGGAATACCTCCTGCATGGCGGGGGCTTCGCCAATGATCTCTGCATTGCGCTGGGCGTTCTCGGCGGCGGGTTCCGTGGTGGCGCGCTTTTCCCGCGCATGGGCCACCGCGCGCTTGGCCAGGGCCACGGCTTCGTCGACGTCGAACGGTTTCGGCAGATATTCGAACGCGCCGGTCTGGTAACTGGTCACCGCACTGTCCAGGTCGGAGTGGGCGGTCATGATGATGACAGGGACATCCTGGTGCTTTTCCACTACCTGCGAGAGCAGCGTGATGCCATCAACGCCTGGCATGCGAATGTCGCTGATGATGGCGTCCGGCCGTTCGTGTTCCAGCCGGGCCATGATGTTTTCGCCATTCTCGAACACTCTGGTTTGCATACCGGCCTGGCTCAAGGCACGTTCCAGCACCCAGCGAATGCTTTGATCGTCGTCGATAATCCAGACGTTTGCCGGTTCGCTCATTGGTAGTCCTCCAGAGGCAGGAAGATGATGAAATCGGTTCTTCCAGGCTCACTTTCGCATTCCACCAGGCCGTGATGCTGGCCGATGATGCTTTGGGTAATGGAAAGCCCCAGTCCGGTGCCCGATGCCCGCCCACTGATCATGGGGTAGAAAATATTCTGCAGCAGGTCGGCGGGAATGCCGGGGCCGTTGTCGATGATGTCCACCCGGCACACGAGACGGTGCCGGCGGTGGCCGATGGTGAATTGCCGTAAGGCCCGGGTGCGGAAGCAGATGGTCGCCGGACCGGTGGTCTCATTCTCGAAGGCCGCCTCCATGGCATTCCGGGCAATGTTCAGGAAGGCCTGGATCAGTTGTTCCTTGTCGCCGGAGAATTCCGGCAGGCTTGGGTCATAATCGCGCTTGAGCTGGATACGGCCTTTGCTCTCGGCGTCAATGAGGGTGCGCACGCGTTCCAGAACTTCGTGGATGTTGGTGGGTGCCTTCGACAGTGCCTTGTTCGGGCCCAGCATCCGGTCCACCAGGCTGCGCAGCCGGTCGGCCTCGTTGATGATTACTTTGGTATATTCGCGCTGGCCTTCGTCTGCCAGTTCCCGGTCCAGCAGTTGAGCCGCGCCACGAATGCCGCCCAACGGGTTTTTGATCTCATGGGCCATGCCCCGCACCAGGATCCGGCTGGCTTCCTGCTGGGAGATAATGTCTTCCTCGCGGGTGATGCGCATCAGGCGCTCGCGAGGCTGGATCTCCATCAGGAGCTCGGTGGGATTGGTCGATAGTGGGGTGACGGAATAGTCCACGACCAGTCGTGAGCCAAACAGGACAAAGAATTCCGCCTCACGCCGGGTGTAGGTTCGGCCATCCCGGGCGGCCTCATGGAGTGTTTTCAGTGCACCTTCGGAGTCGATCAACACGTCGTTCAGCAAAAGCCCCTGACTTCGTGCAGAGCTGATCTTGAACAGACTTTCAGCGGCTGGGTTCAGGTACCGGATGCTGAGATCCTCGCCCAGCACAAGTACTGCCGTTGTCAGGCCATCCAGAATGCCTTTGTAGCCATGATGGGTCAGGGCTGGGGAGTGCGGTGACATAACGGATTCCGTTTTGGGTGCGTGTGTCGTCCTTCTTTGATTTCTGTTTTGCAAAAACCAAACCAGCTTTTCTCAATCGTGAGCAGTGGCGTGGCTCAAGAGCAGGCAGGCGCCGTCTGACAAGGCATGCCGGTGCTGTAGGTTGGTGCAACCTGTGAAATGAGCGAGACGCGCAGCCTGAACTCGCCCCTTGGTTGCTCAGGGCATGGTCTTATTATAGTGCAGGCGCACCGAAATGGTGCGCAGGTTTTGTTGGGTGAGCGCGACTTTGGCTTAATTGTTAATGACGGATGGGCGGTGCACGGTGAAGGTGATGGGGTTACCGCTTTTTACCTGAACGCCTTGTTCGTCGACGATATGGACGTTGGCGTTGTGGGTGCCCCGGTAAACATTCTCGACGGTAAGCTCACTGGTGCTGGTCTGGCCAATCGGCTGGCCATCCAGGGTCACTTCGTACTTGTGGCCCGCTTGCAGGCCCGGCGTGCTGTTTAAGCGGAAAGTGACATTGCCGCCGCCGCTGTAGAACGCCTGATTATTCTCCGGGTAGGAGAAGGACACGCTCTCGTAGGCAGCGCCTTCCTCTTTCACAATTTCCCGCAGCTCGTCGGACTTTTTGACGGTTTCCGGCTTGGGCAGGGTGATGGTGGTGACCGGTTTGATGTCAACGGTCTCGCCGCCATCAATGGGCTCGTCGGAGTAAGTGACGTTGCCGTATTCGTCCACGTGGCGATACACCTCGGCATGAGCCGCTGTGGTAGTGACAGCCAGAAAGGCGGTTGCGAGTGCGAGACGTTTTTTCATTCCGGTAACCTGTATTGCAGTCCTTTTGCCCGATTATCAGTGTGGCGGGATTGCATTGCAACGGGTGAGGCAAGTGGTGTGGTTACATCTCGTTAAGGCATAAAAAAGCCCCGCACGGGGCGGGGCTTTCGGGGATAAATGCGATGCACCGAAGTGGTGCAATGCATTTAGCAGGAGTAGTACAGGTCGAACTCTACCGGGTGGGTAGTCATGTTCAGCTGCTCTACTTCGCCCTGCTTGAGGTCGATGTAACCGGCGATCATGTCTTCGGTGAACACGCCGCCGCGAGTCAGGAACTCGTGGTCTTCTTTCAGTGCTTCCAGGGCTTCCTGCAGGGTAGTAGCTACCTGCGGGATGTTCAGCGCTTCTTCCTTCGGCAGGTCGTACAGATCCTTGTCCATGGCATCGCCCGGGTGGATCTTGTTCTGGATGCCGTCCAGGCCGGCCATCATCAGGGCTGCGAAGGCCAGGTACGGGTTGGCCGCCGGGTCAGGGAAGCGAACTTCCACGCGACGCGCTTTCGGGCTGTTCACGTACGGGATACGGATGGAAGCGGAACGGTTGCGGGCGGAGTAGGCCAGCATAACCGGGGCTTCAAAGCCCGGAACCAGACGCTTGTAGCTGTTGGTGGCCGGGTTGGTGAAGGCGTTGATGGCCTTGGCGTGCTTGATGATGCCGCCGATGTAGTGCAGGGCCATTTCGCTCAGACCGGCATAGCCGTCACCAGCAAACAGGTTGTTGCCGTCTTTGTTCAGGGACATGTGTACGTGCATGCCAGAACCGTTGTCACCAACTACCGGCTTGGGCATGAAGGTGGCGGTCTTGCCGTAGGCGTGAGCCACGTTGTGCACGCAGTACTTCAGGATCTGAACTTCGTCCGCTTTGCGGGTCAGGGTGTTGGCGCCAACGCCGATTTCACACTGGCCAGCGGTGCCCACTTCGTGGTGGTGTACTTCGATTTCCAGGCCCATGGACTCCATGGCGGCACACATGGCGCCACGCAGGTCGTGCAGGCTGTCTACCGGCGGAACCGGGAAGTAGCCGCCTTTAACGCCCGGACGGTGGCCGATGTTGTTGCGGTCGAAGTCTTCACCGGAAACCCAGGCGGCTTCCTCGGAGTGAATGTGGTAGGACGCGCCCTGCATGTCCACGTTCCACTTCACGGAATCGAATACGAAGAATTCCGGCTCCGGGCCAAACAGTGCGCCGTTGGCGATGCCGGTGGACTTCAGGTATTCCTCGGCGCGAGCGGCAACGGAGCGCGGGTCACGCTCGTAGCCCTGCATGGTGGTCGGTTCCACGATGTCGCAGGTGATGTTAACGGTGGTTTCTTCGGTGAACGGGTCCAGCACAGCGGTTTCGTCAACCGGCATCAGGATCATGTCGGATTCGTTGATGCCCTTCCAGCCAGCGATGGAGGAGCCGTCGAACATTTTGCCGTCGGCAAAAAAGTCATCGTCCACTTCGGTGGCCGGCAGAGTTACGTGCTGCTCTTTACCACGGCTGTCGGTAAAACGCAGGTCAACCCACTTCACTTCGTGTTCGTTGATCAGGTCAAGTGTCTTGGACATTGTGCATGCTCCGTATGTGATTGCTTGTTCGTGTGCCGGATCGTTCAGTAATGCTGAGCTCGATCGCTTTTGCTGGTTCGGGCAGCTTAACAGAAGCTGTCATCTCTTACCCGCCAAAAACGGCTGAAAAAGACGTAGCAAGCTGCTTGCCAGTTTTCCCTGGTTGCGCCACAAGGGCGCAGTTGCAAGGCTTTGGTGCGATTCTGGCCTTCAGCGACCTTCCTTATTAAGGAATAATGCACCTTATTTGCGCACCATAATGGTGCGAATAGCGTAATTTTGCGCGATAACGGTGCGTCGTGGTAGCGGGGATCCCGATACGCCAGGCCGACAAGAAATTCATATAACTGAAAGGTCAAACCGTGTACAATCGCGCACCCCTTATTTTCAAGCCGAGGCCCTGAGCCGAGAGCACATTTTGAGTTGGGCGCCAGTCAGGTGCGAACTCGCTATTCAATGAAGTGAAATCTCTTAATATGTCGAATGATATCAGTAAGCTTAGAAACGTAGCCATTATTGCCCACGTAGACCATGGTAAAACAACCCTGGTTGACCAGTTGTTGCGCCAGTCCGGCACCCTTGAGCGTAAGGAGCTCGAAAATGAGCGGGTGATGGACTCCAACGATCAGGAAAAAGAGCGTGGCATCACCATCCTGGCCAAGAACACCGCCCTGAAGTGGAATGACTACGACATCAACATCGTCGACACCCCGGGCCACGCCGACTTCGGCGGCGAAGTTGAGCGGGTTATGAGCATGGTGGACAGTGTTTTGCTGGTGGTGGACTCCATCGACGGTCCCATGCCGCAAACCCGTTTTGTTACCCAGAAAGCGTTCGATGCGGGCCTGCGCCCGATCGTGGTTGTGAACAAGATTGACCGCCCGGGTGCCCGTCCGGATTGGGTGGTTGACCAGGTGTTTGACCTGTTCGACAACCTCGGCGCTACCGACGAACAGCTGGACTTCCCGATCGTTTACGCCAGTGCCCTGAACGGTATCGCCGGGATGGAGCACGAAGAGATGGACGACAACATGGACGCCGTATTCCAGGCGATTGTCGATCACGTGCCCGCCCCGGACGTAGACCCGGACGGCCCCTTCCAGATGCAGATTTCCCAGCTGGACTACAACAGTTTCCTGGGTGTTATCGGTATCGGCCGGATCATGCGCGGCAAGGTGAAAACCAACACCCCGATTACCGCCATCGACTCCAATGGCAAGAAGCGTAATGGCCGTATCCTGAAGATCATGGGACATTCCGGTCTTCAGCGCGTAGAAGTGGATGAAGCGCAAGCCGGCGACATTGTGTGTATCAGTGGTCTGGACGAGCTGTACATTTCCGACACCCTGTGCGACCAGAACAATGTTGAGGCGCTCCCGGCCCTGACGGTTGATGAGCCCACAGTTTCCATGACCTTCCAGGTAAACGATTCCCCGTTCGCCGGCAAGGAAGGTAAGTACGTAACCAGTCGTAACATCAAGGAACGCCTGGAGAAAGAGCTGCTGCACAACGTTGCTTTGCGTGTGGAGGAGGGCGAGTCTGCCGACAAGTTCAAGGTTTCTGGCCGTGGCGAGCTGCACCTGTCGGTTCTGATTGAAAACATGCGTCGTGAAAACTTCGAGCTGGCCGTCGGTCGCCCGGAAGTGGTTATTCGCGAGATCGACGGCGTCAAGCAAGAGCCGTATGAAAACGTGATTGTCGACATCGAGGAGCAGCACCAGGGCCCGGTGATGGAACAGTTGGGTCTGCGCAAGGGTGACATGACCAATATGATTCCCGACGGCAAAGGCCGGATGCGCGTGGAGTATGTGATTCCGGCCCGTGGTCTGATCGGCTTCCGTAATGCCTTCCTGACCATGACCTCCGGTACCGGCATCCTGACGTCCACCTTCAGTCACTATGGCCCCGTAAAAGAAGGCGCCATGGCTGGTCGCCAGAATGGCGTGCTGATCTCCATGGCCAAGGGCACCGCGATGACGTACTCGCTGGAAACTCTGCAGAGCCGCGGTAAGCTGTTCCTGGCCCCGGGTGATGAGATCTACGAAGGACAGCTGTGCGGTATTCACAGTCGTGACAACGACATCGTGATCAACCCCACCAAGGCCAAGAAGCTGGACAACATGCGTGCGTCTGGTAAAGACGAAGTCATTGGTCTGGTCCCGCCCATCAAGCACACCCTGGAACAGGCGCTTGAGTTCATCGACGATGATGAGCTGGTGGAAGTAACGCCCAAGTCCATTCGTCTGCGCAAGAAGCTGCTGACCGAGAACGAACGTAAGCGCGCCAAGAAGAGCTAAGGACGTTTTTGGCCACAGAACCCACGGAAACCACGGAAAGAAAAGATTGAAGACTGGCCACGAAATCCACTAAACCCACGAAATAATGCATTAAAGCCCTTTCGTGTTCTTTAGTGGGTTTCGTGGCTAAAACTATTTTTGTCTTTTCCTTTTCCGTGGGCTCCGTGGCCAAATAAAAATCAGTTGCACTCAGGTTTTGCGGGTTATAGACTCTTGGTCGATTAATTTTGTGCAACCCGGCATTAATGATCAGGAATTGAATGAAAGGACTGATCCAACGCGTTACCCAGGCCAGTGTGGCGGTGGACGACCGGCAGATTTCTGCGATTGGTCCGGGCTTGTTGTTGTTATTGGGTGTTGAGCGGAACGACACCGTCAAAGAGGCCAAGGATTTGTGCCGAAAAATTCTCTCCTATCGAGTTTTCCCCGATGAGCAGGGCCGGATGAACGTTAACGTTCAGGATTCCGGTGGCTCACTCCTGGTGGTTCCCCAGTTTACTCTTGCCGCTGATACCTCATCTGGTACGCGCCCGGGTTTTTCCCTGGCTGCTGCGCCGGATACCGCGAACACGCTTTATCAGGAATTTGTGTCACAGGCCAAGACCGAGTTGGGTGAGGCCAGAGTGGGTGAGGGCGAGTTCGGCGCTGATATGAAGGTGTCGCTGCTTAATGATGGGCCGGTGACCTTTATGCTGGAAGCTCGTAGGTAAAAGAATGAATGTGCCAAAAGATGACACAGGTTATATCTCTGCTTCATCAAGGTGCGTATATTTCGGTTTAGATAAGTTAGCGAGATATTCTGGTTGCCCGGATTTTTTATAATCCCATGAAGTATAAGGGTTTTCTGGTTTTTGGCCCTGAATTTGTTGTTTAAGGAGTTCAAGGGCGCCGCCAGTGTCATAAAAGTGCAAGGTTTGGGTGGCATAACAAGCTTGTGTCTTTGCGTCGGGAAGGCTAAAAAACAGCCATTAAAAATTTGCAAATGCACAGGTAATGTATTAAAACGGAACAATCATGCAGAGCTTTAAGAAAGCTTTGTAAGTGGTTGAGAGATAAGACTCGGCAATGCCCAGTCGGACAAGAATAAAAAATGTCGGCCTTGTTTTGGCAAGCCATGCCGATCACGAATCCGGTGGTGCGAGCTGTGCTGGCGCTGCCACGAAAAATCGGGATCTGAGCCCGTCGAAAACCTGAGTTAACACAAATAGGAAGACGCAACATGAAAAAGACAGTTCTTGCTTCTGCTATCGCAGCCGCAACCTTCTCTGGCGCTGCTTTTGCTGCTGACCATGAGTCCAACATGCCGACGGTTTACGGTAACATCCAGTATGCCATTACTCACGATAACGTTGATGGTGGCAGCTCCGAAGTTGAGCATGCGGACAACGGTTCTACTCTGGGCGTGAAGCACGATCACGAAATCGCTCCGGGTCTGAAAGGCTTCTTCAAAGCCGAGCTCGAGTTCGATGCTGACGATAAAGAAGACAACAATGGCTTGGATTCTTTTGACGAGGCTTACATTGGTGTTGATAGCGACCAGTTCGGTCGCGTTTGGATCGGCTCTGATGATTCCACTTATGAAACTGCCATCGACGAGATCGCAAACTACTATGAAGTTGCTACTCTGAGCCAGGGCGGTAACTACTCAACTGGTGAAGGTGATCTGGTTCAGTATCGCTCTCCGAGCTTTGGCGGCCTGACGTTGGGTGCTGCTGTCCAGTTCAATGGAGACGGTGAAGAAAAAACTACTTTGGTAGCACCTAACGGTGGTGGCGAAGTAGAAGAAGTGTCTGAAAACGAAGAGAAGTCTTATCCGTGGCAGTTGGCGGCCATGTATGAGGTTGACGCACTGGAGCTGGCCTTCGCTGTGGACTCAAATGACGGTGCTGGTGACAATGAGAACACCTATGGTCTGCGCGCCAGCTATAACATGGATAACTTCCGTTTGACTGGTGAGTATCAAACTCGTAAAGATCACAGCGATGTATTTGGCGTGATGGGTGTTTACACTCTGGGCGCGAACCGCTTTGCTCTCTCCTATGAGATGACTCAGTACGACGAAGAGTGGACTGGTGATGACGCAGCTGAGACTGCTCAGTTCGCTGATAACGACGTTGACACCATCACTCTGCAAGCTCTGCACAACTTCTCTGACAACATGTACGTTTACGCTGAAGGCTACTTCGGTAATGGCGATGATGGTGTTTATGGTGTAGACAACAAGAGTGAGCGCACCGTCGCAGCAGTCGGCGCCGTATACTACTTCTGATCAGCCAATCGGCTAATCAAGTAGCATAGAAAATCAAAAGCCGGTGACTCAGGTCACCGGCTTTTGTATTTTAGGGCCAAAGAACTATCCGCATTTTTGAACCACCCCATTGGAGTCTCTATGGCCACAGAGCTTGAGATCAAACTCACTCTCTCCGAATCCGCCCAGCAACAGGCGCTGAACTGGTTGCTGTCTTTACCCCAAGCGGAGAAGGGCCCCCGCAAAACCCTCATCAACCGCTATTTCGACACCCCCGATGCAGCCTTGAACCAGGCCCGCGCCGCACTGCGCGTTCGTCAGGCGGGTGACCGCTATATCCAGACCCTGAAAACCCGTGGCGAGTTTGTAAACGGTGCCCATAACCGCGAGGAATGGGAGTGGGAGTTAAGCGGCCCGGAGCTTGATTTGTCACTGTTGGCACAAACTCCACTATACAACCAGATCGATCTTGCCAATCTGCAGCTGGCATTCGAGACCAACTTCCAGCGACAGGAAATCATGCTCACGGACGGCAATAACGACATCGAAGTTGCCGTCGATGCCGGCCATATTCTCGGTGGTGGTCGCACCACACTGCCACTTCATGAAGTGGAATTTGAGCTAAAGGCGGGAGATGCCGACTGCCTGATGCAGCAAGCGTCAAAGCTGGCGGAGCAGGTGCCGGTGTTCCTGAACCTGGTGAGTAAGGCGGAGCAGGGCTATTTCCTGGCAGGCATATACCGGCCATCCCTGAGTGTCCCCGAGCACACGGTGACAGCTACCGAATTCCTTCACCTGCTCAGCGTCAGCTGGCTGACAGGGGAACCGGTCCGGTTTTCAGAATCATCGTTGGCCAGTCTGGAGAAACGTTCCCAATCCGCAGGGATGACGGAGCTTTGGAGGCAGGCCAGCGAGCTACTGCAGGGTGGCATAACGACTGCCGGTTTGCTCGAAAGCCTGCCGGATTTGGGGCGATTGCAGCTCGCGCTGGCAGTAGAGAGCTGATCCCAGGAACTGTGAGCTAGGCGGGGTGTTTGTCCTCGCCCTCATCGCTCTTGGTTGTCTGCGGGTCTTCCAGCTCCTGGTCCCGCATGCGGCGCCATTGCGCCAGGAATTCGCGATACCGCTCCAGCGCCTCTTTCACCACCGCAACCTCCGGGGTTTCACTGGAGCGCACCAACACGATTAACCCCTTGCCCTCGACTTCCTTGTTGGTGTCCGGGTGGCAAATCACTTCGTCATCATGATCGATGTAGGCCAGGGCCGTGCCGATGCCGTGGCGCACCAGGGCACTGACGATGTCGGCCCAGATCAGGTCATCCAGTTCCAGGTCGTAGCGGTGTGGGTGGTCCCGCTCATAGTTGAACATGTCTTCGAGCACTTTTTCCGAGCCAGGAGCCACCACCGAGCGAACCATGATTTCCGGATAGGTTCGCACCGGGCGGATGATTGTCCGGATACCAAGTGCCTTGAAGCGCTCCCGGTTGTGGTCGGTGACGCATTCAACGGTGGTGCGGTGTGCCAGGTTGGACTCTGACAACCGATGGGCGATGTCGAAGGTGAGGCTGTCTGATGAGGGGTCGGACTCATCCGCCGCCAGAACCACAATGTTTCTTGCGCTTCCCGCATGCACGGCTTTCAGGGCTTGTGGGTCATTTCCGGCACCGTGGTAATGCACGATGCCGCATTCCCTCAGCTCGGCTGGCAAGCCGCTGGGGTACTGCCGTGTGAGCAGCATGATTGGCACCGTATGATATTCGGGGACGGAGCGGATCTGGGAAGCGAAGCGCATGAAGTACTGTTCGCCGCCGGTTTTTGGGGTGTTGATGATGACAATGTGGTCTCTCATTTTGTAGATCCAGCGTCCTTGGAGCATTTGTTCACGACGATAAAAGCGGTATTCAATCAGGTCACTGATGATGATGGTGACCATGGTGATCACCCCCACAAACATGATCACCATGGTGCTGATGCGACCGGCCGTGGTTTGCGGCGCATAGTCGCCGTAGCCCACGGTGGTGGCCGTGGTCATGGTTAGCCAGATCGCTTCAAACAGATTAAGGTCTTCAACCGTCCAGATGATCAGTGTTTGCAGAATCACCATGCTGGCCAGCACGAGGAGCAGTCGCTTTACCCGAGTCAGAATGATTTGCCCCATGGGCATGTGAGTTTCATTGTGCTCAGGGCTCAGCGAGCGACGGAGTGGCAGCATTTGGCGATTGGCCTGTTCAGTCGTGAGTAAGTTCGTTATACAGTACCGGAAATATAACAGAGAGACAGCGGAGTGCATTATGTCTGAGCCTTGGAATGGAATGCCGGCAATACTGGCTGAAAACGTATCGGGTTGTTGGTCGGCCATATTTCCCGACCAGGTTCCTGAATGGTTGTTGGCCAGTGGGTTGTCGGAGAATGACATTGCCGAGGCTCTGGCCCGCAGCCTGTTTCTTCGGGAAGCATTGGAGCGCCATCCTGAACAGATCCGCGCAGCCGTTGAATCGAGACCATTAGCCGAGCCGACCACGGAAGAGTGGTTGCAAGACCGGTGGGGCGAATTTCTGCAGGACGTCGACAGTGAGCCGGCTTTGCACACGGCTCTGCGTCAGTTCCGGCGGGAATCGCAATTCCGCATCATCTGGCGGGATTTGATGCGCTGGGCCGACCTCCATGAAACCATGGCCGCCGCCAGTATGCTGGCCGATACCTGTATCGATGGCGCCCTGAACTGGCTTTACGACACGCTTTGTGAGGAGCTGGGCACGCCTTGGGGCGCCGACCCTGTCACGGGCGAAGACGCACCACAGAAAATGGTGGTGCTCGGCATGGGCAAGCTCGGTGGCCGGGAGTTGAACGTCTCGTCCGACATTGACCTGATTTTCGGCTTTCCCTCCAAGGGCGAAACCCGTGGCGGGCGCCGGGCGCTGGATAACCAGCAGTTCTTCGTGCGCCTTGGCCAGCGGTTGATTCAGGCGCTGGACCAGATTACGGCTGATGGATTTGTTTTCCGGACCGACATGCGCCTGCGCCCCTACGGCCAGAGTGGAGCCCTGGCACTCAGTTTCGCGGCTTTGGAGACTTACTATCAGGACCAGGGGCGCGATTGGGAGCGCTATGCCATGGTCAAGGCGCGGGTGGTTGCCGGCGACCAGCGGGCCGGTGAGGTGCTGATGGAGATGCTGCGCCCGTTTGTGTATCGCAAGTACATCGACTTCAGTGCGTTTGAATCCTTGCGGGCCATGAAGGCGATGATCAGCCGGGAGGTTCGTCGCAAGGGCCTGGAGAACAATATCAAGCTCGGTAGCGGCGGTATCCGGGAAATTGAATTCGTGGTGCAGGCCTTCCAGCTGATCCGTGGCGGGCGCGACCGGGAGCTTCAGCAGCGGGAATTGCTCAATATCCTGAAGGAGCTTGAAGAGCTGGAGTTGTTGCCCTCGCCCGTGGTCAAGGAACTGCGGGGCGCCTACATCTTCCTGCGCAACCTGGAGCATGCCCTGCAAGGCATGGAAGACAAGCAAACCCAGATACTGCCCGACGATGAGCTGTCGCAGGCGCGGGTTGCGCGAATCATGGGTTATGGCGATTGGAACGCCTGCCAGGAAGCGCTGGAAGAGCATCGTCAGAAAGTCGCGAAGCATTTTTCCGATATCATCGCCACCGAGGAGGACGATGAAGCCCCAGAGTCGCCGGTGGACGATGGTTGGTTTGAGCTGTGGCTGGCGGAAATGGACGAGCCGGCTGCGCTGCAGTGGCTCGAAGAGCAGGGCTTCGATGCCCCGGAGGCCAGCCACAAGCGCTTGAAAGAGCTGCGTGAGAGCCGTACCGTCCAGTCCCTGCAAACCCAGGGGCGCCGTCGCCTGAACCAGTTCATGCCTTTGTTGTTAAGTGCGTTGACGGAAGTGGAAGGCCGCTCCCAGACCCTGGAGCGGGTGCTTCAGCTGGTGGAAGCCATTCTGCGACGCACCGCTTACATGGTCCTGCTGCTCGAAAATCCGGGCGCCCTGACGCAGTTGGTGCGCCTCTGTAGCGAAAGCCCCTGGATTGCCAGCCTGCTGGCGGAGACGCCGTTGCTGCTGGACGAGCTGCTGAACGCCGAGAGCCTTTATAACCCGCCGACCAAGGACGAGCTCCAGGATGAGTTGCGCCAGCAGATGCTGCGCATTCCCTACGAAGACCTGGAAGAGCAGATGGAGTCTTTGCGCCACTTCAAGAAGGCGCACATCCTGCGGGTGGCTGCCTCGGAGCTGAAGGGCACCCTGCCTCTGATGAAAGTCAGTGATTACTTAACCTGGATTGCCGAGGTGGTGCTTGATCACGTAGTGGACGTGGCCTTCTCCAATCTGGTCAGCCGCCACGGTTATCCCCGCAGGGCGGACGGTTCAACCTGCAACACCGATTTCGCCATCATCGGCTACGGCAAGCTTGGCGGCATTGAGCTGGGGTACACCTCAGACCTGGACCTGGTGTTCGTGCATAAAGCCGATCCGCAACAGTCCACCGACGGTGACAAACCCCTCGACAATGCCGTGTTCTATACCCGGCTGGGGCAGCGGATTGTGCACATCCTCAATACCCAGACGCCGTCCGGGCAGTTGTACGAAGTGGACATGCGGCTGCGCCCCTCTGGTAACTCGGGGCTGTTGGTCAGCACCCTGCAGGCCTTCGAAAAATATCAACAGAACGATGCCTGGACCTGGGAGCATCAGGCACTGGCCCGCGCACGGGGTGTTGCTGGTTGCAAGGATACCCTGGCCGGGTTCGAGAAAATTCGGCACGAGATTCTTTGCCAATCCCGTGATAAAGAGGCCCTGCGTGAGGAAGTGGTCAACATGCGCGAGAAAATGCGCAAGGCCCTTGGTACGCCCGAATCCAAGCAGGGTGAAACCTTTCATATCAAGCACGACAATGGCGGCATCATCGATATTGAGTTCCTGGTGCAGTACCTGATGCTTGCCTCGAGCGCAGAACACCCGGAGCTGACGCAATGGAGTGACAACATTCGCCAGTTGGAGGAACTGGGGCGTGCGGGAGTCATGGCGGTTGAAGACACGGAGAAGTTAAGGGAAACCTTCATCACCCTGCGCTCTACCATCCACCGTCGAGCCTTGCAGAACCTGAACAGCCAGGTGGAAGGCGATGCCTTCCCGGAGGAGCGGGCCTACATCCGCAGCATGTGGCAAAAAGTAATGCTTGATTAATGAGCGAAATGTATTTCCCCGGGCATTTCCTGCTAGAATGTTCGACCCCCGAAAACCGCATATTCAGGAGCAAATAGAATGTCGATGGCTGACCGCGATGGCGTTATCTGGCTGGATGGTGAAATGGTCCCCTGGCGCGACGCCAAAACCCATGTGCTGACTCACACCCTGCATTATGGTCTCGGTTGTTTTGAAGGCGTGCGCGCCTATCACACCGAGAACGGCCCGGCCATCTTCCGCCTGAAAGAACACACAGACCGTCTGTTCCGCTCAGCGCACATCCTGAATATGAAAATGCCGTTCACCAAGGAAGAGCTGAACGAGGCTCAGTGCGCGGCGGTTCGTGAAAACAACCTGGACGAAGCCTACCTTCGGCCGATGGTTTTCCTGGGCTCTGAAGGCATGGGCCTGCGCGCCGACAACCTGAAAGTGCACGCCATGGTCGCCGCCTGGAGCTGGCCGTCCTACATGTCGCCGGAAGCCAAGGAACTGGGCATCAAGGTTCGTACCTCTTCCTACACCCGCCACCACGTGAACATCACCATGTGCAAGGCGAAGGCCAACGGCAACTACATCAACTCGATGCTGGCGTTGAACGAAGCCATCTCCGGCGGCGCAGAAGAAGCCCTGCTGCTGGACAACGAAGGCTACGTGGCCGAAGGCTCCGGCGAGAACATCTTCATCGTCCGCGACGGCGTGCTGCACACCCCTGAGCTGACCTCCTGCCTGGAAGGCATCACCCGCGCTACCATCCTCGACTTCGCCCGCGACATGGGCCTGGAAGTGCGCGAGCGCCGCATCACCCGTGACGAGGTCTACATCGCCGAAGAAGCCTTCTTCACCGGCACCGCCGCCGAAGTACTGCCCATCCGTGAACTGGACGGCCGCCAGATTGGTGAAGGTAAGCGCGGACCCATCACCGAGAAACTGCAGGCGAAGTACTTTGCTGCGGTTAAGGGTGAGTTGCCGGAGCATTCGGATTGGTTGACTTTAGTTAATAGGTAGCGGCTACCCGTTATCAGGGCGGGATCGCTGTTGATCGATACGGTCAAGGTCCTCGCCCTGTAGCCCTAGGAGTATCCCTTATTTTTTATAACTCCCTTCCGTTAATATTAGTCTTGCTTCCAAGTAGTGCTCTATCAAGACGTTGTGAGTTAGGTAGGACTCTTTTTCGCTCTGATATCTGGTGATATATGAATTATAGACCTGAGATAGATGGACTGAGAGCCATTGCGGTTTTACCGGTGATACTTTTTCATGCCGGTTTTTCTTGGTTCTCTGGAGGCTTCATTGGTGTTGATGTTTTTTTTGTTATAAGTGGATATCTCATCACATCAATAATATACCAGAAAGTCGAGAGTGGCAGATTCTCTTTTGCCGAGTTTTATGAGAGAAGATTTCGCAGGATACTTCCAGCTCTCGTTTTCATGCTGATTATATGCGTCCCTTTTGCGTGGGCAATCATGACGCCAGACGAGTATAAGAATTTTTCTCAAAATCTGCTTGCTGTCAGCTTCATGGTTTCAAATTTCCATCTTTGGAAAGAGGATAATTATTTCGCTTCAGCTTCGGAAGAGAATCCGCTTCTCCATACTTGGAGTCTGTCCGTAGAGGAGCAGTTTTATGTTGTTTTTCCCTTGATTTTACTTTTTACCTATAAGCTTGGGAAAAAGTATGTGGTGCTATCTGTTCTTCTGCTCTTTATCATTAGTCTAGGTCTGATGGAGTTTGTTAGGTCTGACGACCCTAAAGGTGCCTTTTATTTTTTGCATACCAGGGCCTGGGAGCTTTGCCTGGGAGCTCTTTGTGCGCTGGTGAATGTGCGAGCTTGGGTTTCAAGAAGCCAAGCTCTTCCTTTGTTAGGATTGGCTCTGATAGCGTATTCTATCTTTGCATTTGACGAAAACACCCCATTTCCATCTATTTACACACTTTTGCCAACCATTGGCGCTGCATTATTTTTGGTATTCGGAGATAAGGAGACGATTTCTGGGAAGCTATTGTCCGGGCGCGTTTTAACTGGAATTGGATTGATTAGTTACAGTGTCTATTTGTGGCACCAGCCAGTGTTCGCATTTTCTCGGATTGCAGGTTCTTCCTATCCGGCCTGGGAAACTATGCTCGGGTTGTCCGTGTTGTCGATTTTCCTAGGGTATATTTCGTGGCGGTTTATCGAGCTTCCCTTCCGAACAATAGGTGGGCAAAAAGTATATTCCCGAAAAGGAATTTTCAGGCTGGGTGCTTTTACCACGTTAATCGTTGTCGCGTTTGGAGTCCATGGTAATGTGACTAAGGGCGCTCCGAGCCGAATAACTCTTACTAATGAACAAGAGTCATATCTGAATACAGCAGTATCTAGCCCAATGCGTGAGAAGTGCCATGCCAGTAGTGGGCGGTTATTGACGCCTAGTGAATCTTGCATTTACAACGAAGGTGCGTCGAAAAGTATTGCAGTTTTTGGTGATAGTCATGCAGTAGAGCTAGCTTATTCTCTTGGAAAAGCAGTTAAGGAATTTGACGCGCAAGTTTACCACTTTTCCTTCAGCGCTTGCCGCCCGGTTTTGGGCGGGGATGCCAGTGATCCCTGTTCAGCTTGGTCAAGAGATGTTTTAGAATTTCTAGTGAACTCAGACAATATTACACATGTCGTAATTTCTTATCGTTTGGCGGCCATCTTAAAGGGCGACCATAAATCAGTCTATCCGAAGCTTCCGAATAAATATACTGATAATTACCGGGCGAAAGTCATATCGGATCTTCATGGTATTTTCCAAAAGCTGCTTGATTCGGACAAAAAAGTCATTTTTGTTGAGCAAGCTCCGGAGCTTCAAGATGATATAAAGGACTTGGTCTATGGGAAGACTTCTAAAGCGCCCTATATAGAAGGGGTACCATATCAGTGGTGGGAGAAGCGTAGTGCGGGTGCTCATTATTCGAGTGTCGATGCTTCAGGTTTTAGTGTTTTAAAGACTGGTCGCCTATTCTGTGGAAATGACACCTGCTATGCAGGCCGAAATGGAATATCCTATTACTTTGACGATGACCATATGTCTGTCAAGGGTGCCAGTGCGGTCGCAATAGAGCTACTTGAGTTACCATCCTTTGCCTCAATCGTTGGCGCTGATGCCTGAGCTTCTTTTTGAGAAGCTGGTAAATAGTTAAAGTTATCAGGGGAATTCAGTCTGAAAAGACATGGTTTTCGGAATGATGAAGTGGGGCGCTCAGATGTCTAATAGTGGTATTAAGCATATTGGAAAGATCGCAACTGATTTTCGCGTCATCCGAGAGACGCTTTTTCGTCGCTCAAAGTCGCAGATCGTCTATACTGAAGGGGACGCTTCTTCATTGGGCAATAAGGATATTGCGTGCATTTTTTCGCACTTTAGTTTAGACAATAAGATTTCGGACCGTGTGGTTCACTATATCGATTCCCTGAGTCGGGCGGGATGTGATGTGATTTTCGTCTCCGCTTGTGGTGGCTCTATGTTGCGGGATGAGTTGGAAAAGCTCGAAGGGATAGCGGTAATCAGTATTGTTCGCCAAAACGTAGGGTATGACTTTGGTAGTTGGAAGGATGGCCTTGAGTATTCCCAAGTCTTAAAGGCTGGGTATAGAGCCATACTCTTCGCAAACGATAGCGTTTATGGTCCCTTTGGTGACCTATCTAATATCCTTGAGGGTTGGCTCGCTGGTGAGCTTGAGCTAATGGCCTTAACCGAGAGCTTTGAACGAGGTTACCACCTCCAATCCTATTTCTGGGGAGTGACTGGACGTGCGCTAAGGGATGGTTTTATAGATTATTTTTTTGGCAATTATTATCGGCATTTTTCGAATCGGGCCCAAGTTATTAGGCAATACGAATTAGCTTTTGCCAGAATCGGAGTCGAACGGTATGGATTGAAAGTAGGTGCATTGTACCCTGTTCATCAATTGTCCAAAGATCTTCAGCCTGCCGACCTCAAAAAGTTTAATCCTGTGCACCATGGCGCTATGGTCTTGATTTCTGAAATGGGATTCCCGTTCGCTAAGCGAGAACTCCTAGACCGTAACCCTTTGCAGATTAATATCGCCGCCGAAGTTCGTGAGTATATTAATCATGAGTTCCCTGATTATAGTAGGGATTTCATGTAATTATAAGTTCGGTGAGGCCTCTATGGCTGGTCTGGCTGTAGTTTACATGTAACGCCAAAGGTCCAAGTAAGCAGCTTTAGAGAAGGATGAGCGGAGCTTGGCTTAATATCTAGTGAGTTAATTGGATTTATGAGTCTCTATAATTTCCCGTCTCTAAAGCGATTCTTCGGACAGTCTAGCTTTATTCTGTTCACTGCATCGTTTTGTTTTTTTTATATTGATTTCTTTTGGGACATCGGTAATCACAAGACATTGCTTTATTTCGGTACCCTGTTCTGGATTTTTTTTCTGGCTTTTCGTAGCAAGGGTGATGCCAGCTTTGATCTGGATAAGTCTCTTTCCTGGGCTCTCCTAGGTGTTTCCTTTGTTCTGTTGTTGTCGCTCTCTTTTTCTTATTCGCCATATCTAAAAAAGAACTATGCCCAGAATATTTTATTCTTTGCCTTGGTGGTATTCTTTTTTTATTACTGGCTTTCTGTCAGTAGTCAGAGGCTAAAATATATAGTTTTTATCGCTTGTGTGGCGCTTTTTGTTTCGTCAGTAGTCGTTGAGCTGTACGGGGTTTTGATCGTGCATCCTCGGTCATCTTACTTTTGGAATCCTCATTATTTGGCAAACTACTGCTTGATTTCTATCATTTTCTTCTCGTGCTGTTTCGTTAGGTGGAATAATTACGTGGCCCGTTTTGCCTTCCTGGCTCTAATTATTTTAACCTGTTACCTTCTGCTAAAGTCTCAGTCTAGGCCTGCTTGGATCTCTATCTTCTTTGTTGCTGTTGCAATGACGTGTATATACCTCCGGGGACGTAGGTTGTTGGTCGCGCTGCTTTGCATGTTTTCTTGTATTGCATTTTTATACTTGGTTTTTCCGTCTGCTTTCGGTGATCGAATAAATCAGCTGCTGTATAACATTTATGATGAAGAGAGAGTTAGAATATGGGCTGATTCATTAGTTATGCTCTCAGATATGCCTGTTGGCGGGTGGTTTTTTGGTTATGGACCTGGCAGCTCGCAGTCATTCATGCCTAGTTATATGGCTGACCAATACTCAAATATAGAGTTTCCGCATAACTTTATTATTGAGCTGATTTTTGAGTCCGGTTTAGTTGGTCTTTGCTTATGGAGTTTTATTTTTTACTTTTTCTTCAGAGTTGGTGTAAGAGGTGCGGCGATCGATGGATGTTATCGACCTTATATTCTCATAATGCTTTGGGGTATGGCGGCCCATTTGGGCTTCGTGTCAGTTATTATTCCGTTCTATTCGAAACATGTTCTTCTGAGCCAAGCTCCATTCTGGGGTTTGATTTTTTGGTTGTCCCAGAAAAACCGACACCTCTCGCTTCAGGGTTTAAGTGGTTAGTCAGTCAAGCCGCTCCGGAAGATGTCAAACACTATTGAAATGGAAGTATTTTGTAGAAAAAATACCCTCGACACTGTTTTCTTATTGCCTTTCTTCGGTTTTTGAAGAGCTTTAAAAAATCGGCTTGATGTGTGTTTAAGAATCTTGCTAGTCGGAAATTGTAAAACGAGCGCTTGTTTGCCTCTAGATTTTCTTTTAGTGCTTTTAATTTTTCTGTATCGGCCCTTTTTAAAAGTTTTCGTTGAATGATTTGTTCTGACAGGTAGATTATTCGACTTACCTTTTTGAGTGATTTCTCTGCTTTTGATGTCGATTTGGCTCTTTTACTTTTGAAAAGAGTATTTTTTGAATGTGTACGATAATGGGACAGGGTGTCTGTGCTAGCTTTCAGTTGGCCCGTAGCTGAAGAAGCTATCGCTAACCATTGATCGTGTGAGAATACGCCAGGTGGGATTGGGAGCGCAATTTCAATGAGCTCCTTCCGAATAAGGCAAGTATGCCCGATAACGCAATTGCCAAGAATGAGCGACAGAGGGCAGTGCCCTTCAATGCGGTTTAGGCGGGGAAAAGTGCCAGGTATTGGATGGCCTTCTTCATTAATTAAATCCACTGCTGAATAAATCAGAAGGTTGTCTCCAATTTCCCTATGAAGAGTTTCAATTTTATGCGCCAGCCATACGTCATCTTGGTCGGAAAGCGCGATAAATTCTCCTTTGCATTTTTCTAGGGCTTTTTCAAAGTTCTTGATGAATCCCAAGTTCTTTTCATTTTTGTATATTTTTATTCTGGGATCGTTCTTCTGAGCGCCTTCCAATATGTCGACAGTTTTGTCAGTGGAGCAGTCATCAACTACAACGATTTCCAGGTTCTGGTATGTCTGGTCGGTTATTGACTTCAGCTGTTCGGCTAAGAATTGCTCACCATTGTATGTGCAAAGTGCTATCGAAATGAGTGCTTCGTTTTCTGTCCGGTTCTGCATTTTTATACCTTATGGCCAATATGGAGTATCATTTTCATTGAAGGCCTTCTGGCCTCGGAGGTATGCAGAAGTTCCTTTTAGCCGAGATTTGTATCTCAGCCTTTTTTCGGGGGATGTGGCTGTAATCCACTTGATGAAATAAAGTGCTTTTATCCTATGAGGGTTCTTTTTCCCTTCGGCTAGTCCATGTTTCTGATAAAAGTACATATGTGACCATGCGAAGTGCCAGTTTTTAAGCTCATCGACTTTTGGATCTGGTGTGCTGGATTGTCCAAGTAGGTGCTGGATATAAATATCGGTATCTAGTGCAAGCCGGTGGCCGTGCTTTGTGGCGCGATAACATAAATCGGTTTCTTCTGAGAATAGAAAAATCTTCTCATCAAAAAGGCCTACGCTTTCCAGTGCGTCCAGATCCATTAGAAGCGCTGCTCCAATGAGCCAGCGTCGGTTTTCTATTCCCCTGTTAAGATGGTCTTCGGGCCGCACGGCCGGAGCCATTATCGAGGGGCGAGGGGTTGTATTAAGCATTCCCTCAAGGAGAGTGATTGTTGCTTCCTTGGTGAGCTTTAGATCCGGGTTAACCAGGAATAAGTAGCGTGTCGTGGTGTGTTTCGCCGCTAAGTTGGCGGCTCTCCCGTATCCAATATTATTTGGTGAGGTTATTACCTTGACGCCCGGGTATCTGGCTCTAAGTTTTTCACTTGAGTTGTCAGGGCTATTATTGTCGACGATAAGGAACTGAGAAGGGCGCTCTTTAATAAAAGCATCCATGCAGTCCACTATTGTGGAGTAGCTATTGTAAGAGACGATCGCAATCGTTAAATCTTCTATTTTTTCGTTCATTGGGTATGTTCTGTGTAATATCTGGAAATTTTTCCTGATCGATTTTAATTCGCGATACTAGCCGAAGTTTTCGGCCTACGGAAGTTTGTAGCAAACAGGCCCCTTGAGCTGGTGTCCTTCGCATAGCCGTTTGATATGATGGTCGGCCGATGCACAACTCTATGGTTCCTAAGTTTACATGAAACTTCTTGTAACCGGCGGCGCCGGCTTCATCGGCTCCGCCGTCATCCGTCACGTCATCCGGAACACCCAGGACGACGTGGTCAACGTCGACAAGCTCACCTACGCCGGCAACCTCGAAAGCCTGGCGGACGTCAGCGACAGTGAGCGCTACGCTTTTGAGCAGGTCGACATCTGTAACCGCGCTGAACTGGAACGTGTGTTGTCCCAACACCAACCAGACGCCATTATGCACCTGGCTGCTGAAAGTCATGTGGACCGCTCGATAGACGGGCCGGCTGATTTTATCGAAACCAATATCGTGGGCACCTACACCCTGCTGGAAGCCACCCGTCAGTACTGGCAGGCACTGGAAGGCGACAAAAAAGCCAACTTCCGCTTCCACCACATCAGCACAGATGAGGTGTACGGTGATCTCCCGCACCCTGATGAAACGGATGCCGCCGAAGAGCATTTATTCACTGAGCATACGGCATACGCTCCCAGTAGCCCCTACAGCGCCAGTAAAGCCAGCTCAGACCACCTGGTAAGGGCATGGCGCCGAACTTATGGCCTGCCAACGCTGGTCACCAATTGCTCCAACAACTACGGCCCCTACCATTTCCCGGAGAAGCTCATCCCGTTGATGATCCTCAACGCGTTGGAAGGAAAGCCGTTGCCAGTCTATGGCAAAGGCGATCAGATTCGCGATTGGCTCTACGTCGAAGACCATGCCCGAGCACTGTATAAGGTGGTCACCGAGGGCCAGCCGGGTGAAACCTACAACATTGGCGGGCACAACGAAAAGCAAAACATCGATGTGGTGCTCACCCTGTGCGATATCCTCCAGGAGCTGCGCCCGCAGCAAACCAGCTACCGTGATCTGATTACCACCGTAAAAGACCGTCCGGGCCACGACCGGCGCTACGCCATCGACGCCAGTAAGATTGAAAAAGAGCTTGGTTGGGCGCCCCGGGAGACCTTCGAAACCGGCATTCGCAAAACCGTTCAGTGGTACCTCGACAACCTGGACTGGTGTCAACGAGTGCAGGATGGTAGCTACCAGCGGGAACGCCTGGGGGCAGGGCAATGACTATTTTACTCTTGGGCAAAAATGGCCAAGTGGGCTTCGAGCTTCACCGAGCGCTGTCACCGTTGGCTAGTATTAACGCGCCAGCCAGGGAAGAGCTGGACCTGACCAATGAGCAGGCCGTAAAGGCCTATTTGGAAAACGTCCAGCCGGAGCTCATCGTAAACGCCGCTGCTTACACCGCAGTTGATGCCGCAGAGGCCGATCGGCAAACCGCCAAACGGCTCAATGCCGGCTTGCCCGAACAATTGGCCGAATACGCAGCCGCCAACAATGCGAGCCTGGTTCATTACAGCAGTGACTATGTGTATCCAGGTGATGGCAGCGAACCATGGCAGGAAAACAGTGCTACGGACCCGCTAAGTGTTTACGGGCAGACCAAGCTTGAGGGCGATGAAGCGATCGAGCGCAGCGGATGCGAGCACTTGATCTTTCGTACCAGCTGGGTTTACAGCGCCCGCGGCAACAACTTCATGAAAACCATGTTGCGGCTGGCCCAAAGCAAAGAAGAGCTCAACATCGTCGCGGATCAGGTGGGAGCTCCAACACCGGCGCGATTGATCGCACAGGTAACCGCCTTGGCTATTCACGGCCAGTTAAAAACAGGCCTTTACCATTTGGCTCCCAGAGGAGAAACCAGCTGGCATGGTTTTGCCCAGGAGATTTTCCGGCAAGCACAGCGCGCCGGGGAAACCCTATCCATGGGCCCTAACGATGCCCGGGCAATTCACACAAGCGACTATCCAACGCCCGCGAAACGGCCATTGAACTCGCGCATGGCCTTGAGCAAACTGGAAAACGCTTTGAACATCCAGTTGCCGGACTGGCAAAGCCAACTGGCGCTCACATTGAACGAACACCTGGAGAAGTAAATGAAAGGAGTAATCCTCGCTGGCGGCTCTGGTACCCGCCTTTACCCGATCACCCGAGGCATTTCCAAGCAGCTCCTCCCGGTGTACGACAAGCCGATGATCTACTATCCGCTGTCGGTCCTGATGCTGGCTGGTATTCGGGATATTCTTGTCATCACCACGCCGGAAGACCAGGAAGGCTTCAAGCGTCTGCTAAGCGACGGTACCCAGTGGGGTATTAACCTGAGCTACGCTGTACAGCCCAGCCCGGACGGTCTGGCCCAGGCCTTCATCATTGGCGAAGAATTCATAGGAAGCGACAATGTCTGCTTGGTACTGGGCGACAATATCTACTACGGCCAGGGCTTCAGCAACATGCTGCAAACGGCCGCCAAACGAGACAAAGGCGCCACCGTCTTCGGCTACCAGGTAACCGATCCGGAACGCTTCGGCGTAGTAGAGTTTGACGACAATCATCGCGCCGTCTCTATCGAAGAAAAACCCGCCAAGCCAAAATCCGACTACGCGGTAACTGGCCTCTACTTCTACGACAACGACGTAGTTGAAATTGCCAAACAGGTAAAACCTTCAGAACGGGGCGAGCTGGAAATTACCAGCGTAAACCAGGCCTACCTGGAGCGGGGTGACCTGAACGTGGAACTGCTGGGCCGCGGCTTTGCCTGGCTAGACACCGGCACCTTCGACTCCCTGCACGAAGCCAGCGGCTTTATCGAAACCCTGGAAAAACGCCAGGGCCTGAAAATCGCCTGCCTGGAGGAAATCGCCTACCGCATGGACTTTATCGGCGAAGAGCAACTGCTGGCCGAAGCCGAGAACCTGAAAAAGAATAGCTACGGCGCCTACCTGAAAAAACTCGTCACCAAAGCCCGATAAGCGAAAAGTAGATTCTATGAAAATCACTGAAACCAGAATCCCGGACGTCAAACTCATCGAGCCCAAAGTTTTCGGCGACGAGCGTGGCTTCTTCATGGAAACCTGGAACGAAAAGGCCTTCCGCGAAGCTGGAATAGACGCCACCTTCGTACAGGACAACCACAGCCGCTCGGTCAGAAACACCCTGCGTGGCCTGCATTACCAGATCAAACAGCCCCAGGGCAAACTGGTGCGGGTAACCCGAGGTGAAGTGTTCGACGTAGCCGTAGACCTGCGTACCAATTCACCCACCTTTGGCCAGTGGGTAGGGGAGTACCTCTCGGAAGATAACAGCCGCATGTTGTGGGTGCCACCGGGATTCGCCCATGGTTTTCTGGTAACCAGTGATACTGCGGATTTTCAGTACAAATGCACGGATATCTACGCTCCAGAGCATGAACGCTCCATCCATTGGGCAGACAAAGAACTCGCGATAAACTGGCCATTGGATAATAACGCCGAACCACTCGTATCCAAAAAAGACAAGCAGGCCGTTTCCTTCACCCAAGCAGAAAAATACGGCCAGGAAGGTGAAAGCCTATGAGCCTGGTCAAATGGATCGATTTCCAGAGCCTGGGCGACGAACGCGGCAGTCTGGTCGCCGTTGAAATCGGCATGGAAAAAGCAGTCCCGTTCGACATCAAGCGTGTGTATTACATCTATCACACAGAACAAGGCGTAAGCCGCGGATACCACGCCCATAAAAACCTGAAGCAGGTTGCCATCTGTGTAGCGGGCAAGTGCCGCATGGTCTTGGATGATGGCACCGGCCGTGAAGAAGTGTGGTTGGACTGCCCAACCAAGGGCTTGGTAATTGAAGATCTGGTCTGGCGGGAAATGCATGATTTTAGCGAGGACTGTGTCCTGCTAGTACTTGCCAGTGAACATTATGATGAATCGGATTACATCCGTGATTATGAACTCTTTCTGGAGGTGGCCCGCTAATGAATATTCACCCGACAGCGATCATCTCTCCTAAGGCCACAATTGCTGATGATGTTATCGTTGGCCCCTATTCAATCATTCACGATAATGTTGTTGTCGGGTCTGGAACTGAAATTCAAAGTTATTGCGAGTTGGGTATTAGCAACGGGTTGTCCAGCGGCGACTTATTAAAGATCGGGCAAGACTCACTTGTTAGATCTCACAGCATTTTTTATGAAGGCTCAGTTTTTGGGGATGGGCTAGTGACAGGTCACCGAGTGACGGTACGTGAAAAGACCTTGGCAGGTAAAAATCTTCAGATTGGTACATTATCTGATATTCAGGGCCATTGCCAAATTGGGGATTACGTGCGTTTTCACAGTAATGTTCATATTGGACAAAAAAGTGAAATTGGCAGCTTTGTTTGGATTTTCCCATACGCCGTTCTCACCAATGACCCGCATCCACCAAGCGAAACACTTATTGGAGTAAAGATTCACGACTTTGCAGTGATAGCAACAATGAGCGTTGTACTGCCTGGGGCAGAAATCCAGACAGGGTGTCTTGTTGGAGCTCACTCGTCGATCAAAGGGACAACAGTACCTGACACCGTATACGCAGGTTCACCTGCTAAAAAAGTCTGCCCAACTTCTCGAATAAAACTCACTGACGGAAGTGGCGCAGCATATCCATGGCGAAAACACTTCAAAAGAGGCTATCCAGAAGAGGTCATCAAACATTGGGGGGAAATATCATGCGATCTTGGCGAATAGAGGAGCTTCGCGAAGGAATGACGGCGAGTTACTCCCAAACTATTACTGATTATGATGTTAAAGCATTTGCGGGGATTTCCGGAGACCATAACCCTATTCACATCGATGATGAATATGCGAATCAGTCCCGTTTTAAGCGACGAATCGCTCATGGTTTCCATTCTGCCAGCTTTTTTTCGGCAATATTTGGAACCCAGCTGCCTGGGAAAGGCTGTGTTTACGCTTCACAAAGCCTTAACTTTAAACGCCCAGTATATTTAGGGGATACAGTTACTGCGTCAGTGACCGTTATTGGAATTGATCTGCAATCGAGGAAGGTAGACTTTGAAACTGTATGTAAAGTACGGAACAAGGTCGTTACGTCGGGAACCGCCCAAATTTTTCTGCCCGAGGGGTAACCTGTGATTCCGTTTCTTGACCTAAAAGCAATCAACACCCAATACCGCGAAGAACTCGTAGCTGCCGCCACCCGAGTAATCGACTCCGGTTGGTACATCCAAGGCGCCGAAGTCAAAGCCTTCGAACAAGAGTTTGCCGACTACTGCGGCAGCAAACACTGTATTGGCGTAGCCAACGGCCTCGATGCGCTCACCCTCACCCTCAGAGCCTGGAAAGAGTTGGGCAAGCTCAAAGAGGGCGACGAAGTCATCGTGCCTGCCAACACCTACATCGCCAGCATACTAGCCATCACCGAAAATCGGTTAAAACCGGTGCTGGTCGAGCCGGACGAGGCCACCTTCAACCTGTGCCCCGAAAAAACCGCAACAGCCATCACACCAAACACTAAAGCCATAGTTGCAGTTCACCTCTACGGCCAGATATCCCCAATGCCAGAATTGATGCAGCTGGCGGATCAACACGGCCTGCTGGTACTGGAAGATGCTGCCCAGGCACACGGCGCCAGTATAGATGGCCGCAAAGCCGGTAGTTGGGGCCATGCGGGCGGGTTCAGCTTCTACCCTGGTAAAAACCTTGGTGCACTGGGGGATGCGGGTGCCGTCACCACCGATGACGAAGAATTGGCGAAAACCATTCGTGCGCTAGGAAACTACGGCAGTCATAAGAAGTATGAAAATCTGTATCAGGGCGTCAACAGCCGTCTGGACGAAATCCAAGCCGCCATGCTCAGAGTAAAGCTGCGCTATCTGGATGAAGAAATCCAAAGCCGGCGAGAAGTGGCTGAGTATTATCTCGCACACATCGATAACCCTTGTATCCAGTTACCAAAAGTGGATAAACGGGAGAGCCATGTTTGGCACCTGTTTGTGGTGCGATCTAGGGAAAGAGATATTTTGCAGAAACGTCTCTTAGAGCTAGGGATTCAGACTTTGATTCATTATCCAATTCCGCCGTATCAACAGCAGGCATTAAGCCAACTAAATCATTTAAATTTCTCCTTGTCAGAAAATATCCATGCGGAAGTGCTTAGCTTGCCGATGAGCCCGGTAATTGATGGCCAGTCTATAAAGCATTGTGTGAATGCTTTGAATTCGATTAGAGGTCATTAGTTTTTGGGGTTTCTGGTGCTCATGATTTCGGAGGGTTGAAACTTTTGAAAAATGCAAGTGACGTTTATGTAACAATAGTTCTTCTTTGCTATAACCAGGAGGCTTATGTGGAGCAGGCGGTGAGGTCCGTGCTCTCCCAAGACTATAAGTTTTTGAAGGTGATTGTTTCAGATGATTGCTCATCGGACCGTACTTTCGATTTGGTCGATGGTGTAGTTTCTAAATATGAAGGTTGCCACCTAGTTAAATGCAGGAAGAGCCCGAAAAATTTAGGGTTAACGGCCCACCTCAATGAGGTGATGAGAGAGGTAGATACAGAGTTAGTGGTTCTTGCTGCAGGCGATGATGTGTCATTACCAGATAGGGTGACTAAGATAGTTGACTTTTATAAATCTGCTGGTCGGCCTCAGCTTATTTTTTCAAATGCATATAAGATCGACAAAGATGGCAATCTTGTAGGGGGCCTTGGCCCGGAAAAAGTTTTACCTATCCAGGATTTTGATGAGGTATTGCGCTCTCTAGATGGTGTAGGCGGTCGGATTGGTCTGTATCTTGGGGCAACTGGAGCTTGGTCCATGAGTTTATGGAATAAATATGGGGGTATTAACTACGCTGCGTGTTGGGAAGATGTGGTTATGGGGTTTAGAGCTATGCTAGAGGATAGCTATCTTTTTATTGACGAGCCTTTAGTTAAGTATCGGGTCAATGTTGGTCTATCTAGCATGAAAAGTGACCAGATGGGAAGTGTTCTGTCTCTTAGGCAGCAAAAGATTAAATTGAAGAGAGACTTAGCACTTCAGCGTTTGGATGATTTGATGCTAAGTCCCCATGCTAATGATGGATTTGCAAATAAGCTTGTGGCGCTACAGGTTTTGGAGCATACTTTTAGGCTTTCAATTTATCAACCTTCTTTTAGAGTCCTTCGTCACTTTATCAGAAGCCCAAGGATTTCGATTAAAGTTATATGCAGTGAACTGCTCTTTTTTTTGAAGTTTGTTATGAAGAGTGGTTTTAATTTTACCAAACGTTAATAAACTAAGGTTTCTCTCATAATTGCTAATGGTGGTCATTTCGGCAACTGGGTTAAAGATCGCCGGCCGCCATATGACTGAAAGTGCTACCCGGTGACGAGGTCTGTTGCCTTCCGGATGCGTGAGAGTGAGAAAATCACTCACGCATCCTGGCACTTTGCCCTGGAGCTTTTTGAGGACGAGTTGCCGGGTAGAACTCGCGTCTTCTCATCAAAAGGTGTGTGTGGCGGGTAACGCTAAAAATGCCTTTCTCCAGAGAATGAAGTAGATAATAAAACCAGGGTACTTTGGCCCTTTGTCTATTGGACTTGGCGATACTGCTGGGCGCAGTGTTGGCTTCGTACACCAGGTGAGGTTCAACACCGAACAGGCGAAGCCCGCCTTCCCAGAAATGGTCATACATCTTATCGATAGGCTCCTTAATCGTGCTGGCGTGTTTCAGCACCTTTTCCATGCCTGTGCGATTAAGGTAATACGCTTGGGTTCCCAGCCAGCCTCGCTCCGGACGCACAAGTTGGTGGTTGCCACCTCCCAGGGGCTGGACAATTTTCCGCTTGCGGATTTTTAGTCCCATTAACCGGACCATCTCTACCTCGGAAGGTAGCTTCGTGATCTCTTCCATAATCCGGGCGAAGTCCGGCTCAAGCTTAACGTCATCTTCCAGAATACAGATTGACTCGAAACCTTCGTTCCAGGCCATTTTAATCAATCGCAGGTGTGAGAGATAACAGCCCACCTCAGGAGGGGTTAAGTCACACAGATGACGTAGGCGAGTCCGGTGTTTCGCCAGCTTTTCACCAGGTTCAAGGGCTGGCATAGCAGTGCGGCCGTCCACGGCCTGAAAAAGATTCGCCTCTAATCCCTGGCTTTTCAGTGCTTGCTGCAGCTCCTGAACATTCTCTGATTCCGGTTTGAGAGTAATGATCCAGTAGCTAATGTTCATTGAGGTTGTCAGTTACTTCTTGTGGATGGATTGGTAGAGATCGAGATATTGCCCAACAATGACGGACTCGCTGAAGTTTTGCCAGTAATGTTGGCTTGCGTTATGGGCAAGGCGGTCTGCTTCTGCCGGGTTGTCCAGAAGCTCGCGAATCGCGTCAGCCAGGGGTTCTGGCTTATCAACCGGCGTAATCACGCCAGTCTCACCGGAGTCTATCAGTTCCCCTGGTCCTTGCGAGTTGGTGGCAATAATTGGGCACTCGTGCGCCCACGACTCCATGACAATAGACCCCAGCCCTTCATGGCGGGACGGGCAGACAAACAGGTCCGCAGTTTTCATTAGCGTGGTTACATCGTTACGCCATCCGAGGAACCGGACCCGCTCATCAAGGCCCAGTTCATGGCACTGCTGTTTCAGGGCCTGCTCCTCTGGGCCGCTGCCAGCCAGCCAAAGCATTGCGTCCGGGACCTTTTTTAGCGCCTGCAGAAGGATGTCGAAGCCTTTGTTTTCGTGAAGGCGCCCTGCGGCCAGAATCAGTGGCCTGTCTGCAGGGGTCTCAAAGCTGTCTCGTGGCAAAGGCTCCACCGGGGTTTCATCGGCAAAGTTCGGAATATAAAACACCCGGTCGGCGGGCATGCCGCCCTGGATCAGGTGGTCACAGATGCCCTTGGAGATTCCTACCCAGTAATCCGCATGACGGTAGTACTTCAGGTTGTAATAGTGCCCGAGGCGACTTATCAGGGTGTAGTCACCGGGTGGCGTGGCAATTGAAGCCCGGTTCATCCAGGTCATGACAATGTCTGGATGGAATTGACGAAGTGCACGCTGGTAGCGCATGCGGTCAAGCAGGTTCAGCTGGCCCCCAAAGCGGAAGCCTTGAGTGGGAACGCCTCCGGATTCCAGTGCATCTATCCGGTGCTGGTGTGCGCGAATGAATGCTTGCTGGTTCACCTTGCCAGTTGCCTGCAGTCCCTTCACCAGGCGAACGAAAAAATTTTCAGCCCCGCCGCGCTCTGCGCCGGCCAACACTTGGGCTACGCGGTGGATGGTTTCAGTTGATTGGCTCATGAAGACGGTGAGTCCTCCTGTTCGCTGGCGTTGGTGTCTTGCGCCCGAGTCGATTCCGGGCGTCCGTCGTGCAGAAGGAGCCCGTGGTAACCAGGGAAGGTGTCTTGGCCTCGCTGCGAAAGCAGTGTGCCAACCCGCTCATGCAGGTTGGCGGTTTTGCGCGCCACCTTTCTTTTTCGTTGGGCGGTAGGTAGCCAGTGAAATGGAATCAATCCAGCGCTACCCAGGCCATCAATCACCACCAGCCTTGAAATAAGTCCTTCTCGCCCTTGTTGCACCACGATGTTGTGCAGTAGCAGGTCACGTGAAGGCACCATTTCCTGTTCCCATAACCGGCAAAGGTTAGCGATGGCGCTTTGAACTTCCTCGGTTAGACCGTGATCCCAGAGGTATTTTTTTAGCGTCTGTGAGATGGCGCCGTCGTGGTCGCGGATGAGTTCCGACACCAGTCCCTTGCCATAATCAGTGTCCACAAAGCCAAAGCAGCGGCTGATGTGTTGGAACACCCTTTCCCCATAAGTGCGCATTAACTGCTGCATCACCAGGTATTCTTCCCGGTTATCGTCAAAGCTGGATAGCGGCTTGAGGTTTTTGGGGAAGCCTTTCTTGCGGCGACGGTCTTCCAGGGTGAATTCCGGTCGCCGGACCTTGATGCATCTCTGGTCGTCTTCGGGATGCACAAAGCACAGGCGGTTACCGCCTTGGGCGAACGGCTCCTGTCCGGACAGAATCACGGTCATCGCTGGCTGCCATCCAGATTGATATCCCGGGCCCAGACATACTCATGTGAGAAGGGCTGCATCAGGGACGCTTCAACAATGTACTGGGCGTAAAGCCGGGAATTGATTTCGGTATGGAAGAATTCCCGTGCCCGGGAAGCCCACAAGCGGCGTTTGGCATCGTCATGGTGGAATTCGCGAATTTTGCCGAGCAGGTCTTCCTGGTCGTTGAAGTAGACCACGCTTTCCGGCGGCAGCAGCTCGTCAAATCGGGGGCCGCTGTGAGTGAACTGCAGGATGCCGTTACCCGCCAATTGTGCCATTCGGGCGGATGAATACCAGTAGTGACCCTCCTGACGGTTCAGGTTAAGGCCCATGCGGGTCTGTGCCAGCGCGCGGTCGTAGTCCCGGCCCCAGACGGGGGGCTCGCCAAAGCTGCCAAAGGTCTTGAAGTTCAACTCGTCACCGAGTTGGTCCTTCAGCCATTTGACCATTTCCAGGCGCTTGGTGAAATTGGTGCTGTTGCTGCAGAACAGCAGGTCAATCTCCAGGTCCGTGCGCTGGTCGTTCGTCATGCACTCGATGGCTGGGTCTACGGGGTTGGGCATGTGGTAAACCCGAGCACCCAGGCCTTCGAAGATATCCAGTTCGCGACGGCCGGTGGAAACAAAAATAGCATCGACAACCGAAGCCCGGTGCTTGATCCGCTCGACATTGTCCGGCACAAACAGCGGATCGTTGTTGCAGTGGGCAATGGTGATCGATGGGCGCCGCTTGCGGATTTCTTCCAGAGTCTCGTTTGTGATGATATCGCAATGCCCGGCGATGATCAGGTCGGGCTCAACGGCATCCACGGTTTCCAGTAGTTTCTGGTTGGCCTTGTTTTTACCCAGGTCGCGAATACCCAGCGGTGCTTCGAAGGCTGCCACGTCCCGGTCACTGAACACCGAGACATAGTGATCGTTCTTGATCAGGCCATTGGTCAGCTTCTGAGCCCAGCTCACCCGGGTCTGGCCGTACCGGCGCAGTTGCTGGTAGGCAATGTGTAGTACTCGCATGTCTGGCGGGTCCCTTGGATAATAAAACGACTATTGTACCAGCCGGCCTGGTCAGGGTCTTCAACTGCGGGTTACAGCTCTGTGATAGACCTCAAGGGTTGCCTGTACCTGGTGCTCTAGCTGAAACTCTGGATGCACAACAATTTGTGGATGCTGGTGCAGCTGTTCATGCACCTTGGCGGCAAAGGTTGTTAGGTTATCCGGTGGTACCAGGCCTTCGGGGAAACAGGCGGACAGCGACTCTGCCGCCCCGCCACGGTCGAAGGCGACAACCGGTGTGCCCACCGCCAGGGCTTCTGTGAGGGTGCGGCCGAAAGGCTCGGGTTTGTTCGACATATGGCAGACCACGTTGGCCAATCGATAGAACTCGACAATGTCCGAGCGGTGGCCGGTGAAAGTGATCTGCTGATCAATACCAAGCTCTCTTGCCTGTGCTTCCAGTTCTGCCAGGTAACTCTCCTTGTTTTTCTCGGCGCCGCCAACAACAACGCCGTGTGCCTGGGGCTCGCGCTGGAGCAGGTCCGCCATCATGGTCAGGAATGCCTCCTGACCTTTCCAGCGAGTCAGCCGGCCAGGCATCAGGATCAGCTTTTTGTCTTTGAGCTGAGGGTGTTCCGAATAAAGCTGCTGCAGCCAATCGGCGCTGGGAGGTGCCGGGTGGAAGGCGCGGGTATCCACACCGCGCTGAATGACGGTAATGCGTTCGGGGTCTACCTTGTAGTTATCGAGAATGTACTGTTTCACGCATTGGGAAATGGCGATCAGGTGCTGCGGTTTGGCCATGATCGCGCTGTAGGCATTCACGGAATACATGCCATGAAATGTACTGACCAGGGCCGGGCGATCCTTTTCCGGCAGGCCCCGCCAGGCCAGCCAGATGATCCAGGCCGGGAGCCGCGAGCGGACGTGAACAACATCCGGCTTCAGCTGTTTCAGGAGTTGGCGCACCGGCAGTATCTGTCCAAATGACGCCAGGGATTTGCGGTGGACCGGCATGGTGACGTGGCGGGAACCTTCGGTTTCCAGTTGATCAACCAGGCGTCCGCCCGAGGAAAGCACGATGGATTCATGTCCCTGTTTGACCAGTTCCCGGGCGAACTCCACCGTGCCCCGTTCCACGCCGCCACTGTTCAGTGCCGGCAGGACTTGCAATACTCTCATTGATGAAACTCCCTGAACTTTCTGATCACCCACTCCGCGGCACGGTCGGCTTCCCACAGTTTGGGGGCATTGCCGGGTTCCGCCTGCATGAGTTGCGCGCGGTCCTGCCATTCAGTCACCAATCCATCGGCCTTTAGTGACTCCAGTCCCCGGACGACACGGCTGTTGTTGCGCGCTTCCAGATGCAATAATCCTGTGGGGGTGCCTGCGGTGAGTGCCTCATAAACCATGGACACGCTGTCTGGGGAGACCCAGGTAGTCCGTGTCTTTGCCAGTGTGTCGATCAGCCAGTTTGGGCCGGTCTTTTCGTGGTGGTGGAATGTCACGTTGTTACGCTGGATGTCAGTCAGTTGTACGAGCAGGGCGGCTGGCGTCCGGCGTGAAGAGGTGACTGTCCAGTGCCAATCGCGGTATTCGTCGGCCAGTGTGCTGACCTGCCCTAAGATGGCTTCACCGTCCCATTCGTAATGCTCTGAAGGGCCTCCAATCAAGATCAGACCGTTTTGTGCTTCGCCGGGCTGCTCTTGTGGCTTGATGGCGTTGAGAACACCTCGGGTGATCAGTACATCCGGGCGGTCCGGCGGGTTGTCGTGGGCCGGAATGATCGAAAGGTCTGGTTTTGCGAATGGAAGTGCTGGGCGCATCAGCACAACAGTCATTGCATCATAACGTTTGCGGCAGGCCAGCAGCAGTTTTTGGGTCTGGCTGCCGGCAGCGACGATGATGTCTGGCTTCGAGTGCTCGATTGCGGGAGTAATACCCAGAAGCGCGCGAGCCCAGGAAACCGGGTATTTATGGGTTTCAACCCACACCAGCTGCGCCTCTGCGCGAGCCTCCAATCTCTCGGCAAGTCCCCGGAGTTGATTCTTATGGCCCGGTTTATTATCGGTCAGTAACCAAACGACAGGTCCACTGAGCTTTGGGGCGGGCATAATCAGTTTTTCCCGTTCTCTTTGTAGGGATTGGGACGGCCCTCAGGCTGATGACGAAAACGCTTGTATTCCCACTGGTATTGTTCGGGAATGCGGCGTACTACGTTCTCCACCGACTGGTTCAGTGCAGTTGCCGCCATTACCGGATCTTCGTCAGCCATTCCTGGCTCGGGTTCAGTGACTACAAGCCGAAAACCCTGATGATTGGGCAAGCGCTCCGCGTAGCACACAAGGACCGCCGCACCGGTTTTCTGGAGAAGCTTGCTTGCCAGAGTCATGGTGCGTACTTCAGTGCCAAAAAAGGGCGCATAGGCATTGGTTTTCCCCCGAGGGGACTGGTCTGGCAGGATACCGGCAATGCCGCCTTCTTTCAGTATGCCAATGAGCCTGGATAGTCCTTTTCGATCACCACGAACCAGTTCGCTACCGAGTCGGCCTCTGACTTTGATCATATAGTCTTCGAACTCTGGTATCTTGGGCGGGCTGTATAGAGCCGCCATATTGTAGCGGGCTGAAAAATAGAGCCCGACCAGTTCCCAGTTGCCCAAATGCGGTGCCAGCAAAATCAGGCCCTTGTCAGAGGCCAGAGCCTCATCCACAAGCTCGAGCCCTTGCGTTTCGCGAATAAGGTCCAGGCACTTTTCCACAGGCCATTCCCACATCATGGGAATTTCCAGGGCAGTCATGCCCGTATGCATCAAAGACGTTCGGGCGAGTTCTGTCTGTTCCTTTTGGGAAAGCTCGGGAAAGCACAGCCGGATGTTGGTCTCGGTGACTTTTCGGGCATCGGCTCCCAACGCCCACGCCAGTTTGCCGCCCCAGGCTCCAAGACGCTGCGCCAGGCCCAGGGAGAGTGTGCCAACGACCTTAATGGGACTGATGATCAGATAGTATTTTAGCTTGCTCATGACCTTCCGTATTTGTCATCAAAGCGCACGATGTCGTCCTCTCCGAGATAGGAGCCGGACTGAACTTCAATAAGCTCCAGATCTATAACGCCGGGGTTTTCAAGGGAGTGAACCTGCCCGATGGGAATATAGGTGGACTGGTTTTCCGTGACCAGATAGGTTTTCTCTCCGTTGGTCACTTTTGCGGTCCCGCTCACAACAATCCAGTGTTCTGCCCGGTGATGATGCATTTGCACCGAGAGCTTGGCGCCGGGCTTCACGGTAATGCGTTTGACCTGATAACGGCTGCCGTTGTCGATGCAATCGTACACACCCCAGGGGCGATAGACTTCCCGATGGTTCATGTGCTCGTGCCGGCCATCGTTCTTGATGGTTTCCACGATTTTTTTCACATCCTGCACATGGTCCTTGTGGGCGACCAGCAGTGCGTCTTTGGTTTCCACGATGACAAGGTCTTTCACGCCGACGGTACTTACCAAGCGGCTGTCGGCCCGAACCAGGGTGTTGGCTGTGTTTTGGGCAATCACGTCGCCGTTGAAGCTGTTGCCGTTGTTGTCTTTCTCGCTGACCGCCCAGAGGGCGGACCAGGAGCCAATGTCACTCCAGCCAGCGTCGAGCGACACGACGGCAGCGTTGTCGGTTTTTTCCATGACGGCGTAGTCGATGGAATCTTCCGGGCAATCGGCAAATACGTTTTCATTCACACGAACGAAGTGAAGGTCCTCACTGGCATCATCCATGGCCGCTTGGCAGATGGCCAGGATGTCCGGGCGATGCTTCTTCAGTTCTTCAAGATAGGTGCGGGCGCCAAACATGAACATGCCGCTGTTCCACAGGTAGTCGCCCGAGGCCAGGTATTCTTCGGCCGTCTTCTGGTCCGGCTTCTCGACAAAGCGATTAGCCTTGAAGCTCTCCTCGGCCAGTGCCGGGCCTTGCTGGATGTAGCCATAACCGGTTTCTGGGTGTCCCGGCACAATGCCGAAGGTAACCAGTTTACCTTGGTTGGCCAGTGGAATGGCGCGGGCAATGCCCGCCTGGAAGGCTGGCGTGTCCTGAATAAGGTGGTCCGCTGCCAGTACCAGCATCAAAGGGTCTTCGTTTTCGTCGACGGTTTTTGCCAGCTGGAGGGCAGCCAGGGCGATGGCCGGCGCGGTGTTTCGCCCGCAGGGTTCCAGAATGATTCTGGCGTCGTCATGGCCTGCTTGGCGCATCTGCTCAGCGGCCAGGAACCGGTGCTCCTCGTTGCAGATGAGCGTTGGGTCGGCTGCTTCCATGCCCTTCAGTCGCGCAACCGTGAGTTGCAGCATGGACAAATTGTCGTCTGTCAGTTTCAGGAACTGTTTCGGATTCAGTTGTCTGGACATCGGCCATAGGCGCGAGCCGGTGCCACCGGCCATGATGACTGGATAGATCATTTTGATGCTCCGGAGCGTTTCCTGCGCTTCTTGTTATAGAATCCGGGGTCCTCTGGGTTCGGTCGGGTCTTGAACCGGCGGTGCATCCAGAGATACTGATCCGGTGCTTTTCGAATTTCATTTTCAATAACCGCGTTGATGCGCGTGGCATCTTCGAGATCATCTCCGCTAGGAAAATTTTCCAAAGGCGGATGGAAGTAGATGTCATAGCCAGGCTTGTCTTCACGACGGAAATGACTGAATGGCATTACGACACATTTGCTGCGCTCGGCAATGCGGGAAGTGGCGGTTATGGTACCGGCTGGTACGCCGAAGAATGGCGCAAAGACGATGTCTTTGCGGCCGTAATCCTGGTCGGTGGCGTACCACACGGCGTGGTTGTCTTTCAGGCTGCGCAGAAGCCCACGGAGGTCTTTGGCTGCCAGTACTTTGCCGTAGCGTTTGGCGCGTGAGCGGGTCATGACCGCGTTCATCAGCGGGTTGTTGTGGTCACGCTGCATGACGTCAGCTTCTATGTATTCGGTGACCAGGCTGCCACCGAGGTCCAGCGTGCTGTAGTGGCCGCCAATCACCAAAATGCCCCGGCCTTCCTGTTTTGCTTTCTCAAAGTGCTCAAGGCCATGAATGCCGGTGATTTTTTTGAGTTTCTCCGTATTTCTGAACCAGCCAATCCCGATTTCCATCAGGCCAATGCCGTTGGCAATAAATGAATTGCGCACCAGGGCTGCCCGTTGCTTGTCGTTGTATTCGGGAAAGCACAAGCGGATATTGATTTCGGTAATATGTCGGCGGCTTTTGGCCAGTTTCCAGGTGACAAGCCCGGCCATTTTCCCCAACCACCATTGAACGCGGATGGGCAATTGTGCAATCAGCCACATAAGTGCAATGCCCAACCACGTTGGCCACCAACGGGGGTGGATGTAAGCTGAGTAGTCTGTGTTTCGGGACTTTTGGCGGTACTTCTTCTTCAAAATTGCTGTTCCTGAATCGACAAAAAGTTTGTCCGAAGGCAAGATGCCCCGCGATATAATTATTTCTTTATGATAACGCATCAGTTCGCCGGGAGTCCCGCGTGTTGCTCTTCATTTATTCGCAGCTAATCAGGTTGGCGTTGCCATTGATTTTGTGCCGGTTATGGTGGCGTGGTCGAAAGGCGCCCGCGCGTCGAAAGAATTGGTGGCATCGTTTAGGCTATGTTCCAGATATGTCGGGCACAGTTATATGGGTACATGCGGTATCCGTGGGCGAAACGATTGCAGCAGGTCCTATGGTCGGGCGACTGGTTGCGGAAAATCCTGACGCCTCCATTTTAATGACTGCGACAACTGAAACAGGGCTGGCCCAGGCCCGGAAGATGTTTGGCGACAAAATTGCCTACGCCTACGCCCCATACGACACGCCAGGCTCCGTAGGGCGCTTTCTGAAACAAATAAAGCCTCGCATCCTGGTAGTGATGGAAACCGAAATCTGGCCGAACCTGATCACCCAGTGCTACCGCAAACAGGTTCCCGTTTTCCTCATCAACGCCCGTCTCTCGGAGCGTTCGGCCCGGGGCTACGAGCGGGTGCGGGGACTGGTCCGACCGGTCATGCAGAAAATTACCTGGATCGCCGCCCAGGCGGAGAAGGATGCCGAGCGTTTCCGGCGAATTGGTGTCGCACCGGCCAGTGTGGAAGTCACGGGTAGCGTGAAATTTGACGTGGATATCACCGAAGGCATTCGTGAGTCAGCCCGCCAGTGTCGACAAATCCTGGGAGCGCGGCCCGTGTGGGTCGCTGGCAGTACGCACGCCGGCGAAGATGAACAGCTGCTGGAGGCCCATCGGGCGGTGCTCGGGCAACACCCGCAGGCTTTGCTGGTGATTGTGCCCCGCCACCCGGACCGGTTTGGTTCGGTGGCGGAGCTGGCGGAAAAAGCCGGTTTCACCGTGGCCCGCCGCTCACTGCCGCAAGACCCTGCCCATGCTCAGGTATACCTGGGCGACACCATGGGCGAGCTGATGATGCTTTATGGTGCAGGTGACATGGCCTTTGTTGGCGGTTCACTCATTGAGCGGGGCGGCCATAACCCGCTGGAGCCGGCGGCCTGGGGTATTCCGGTACTTTCCGGCCCGCATGTGTTCAACTTTGAGACGGTGTATGAGCGCCTTCGTGCCGGCGAGGGTGTGGTGATGGTCCAAAGCGGGGACGAGTTGGGCCAGGCCGTGGTCCGTTTAATGGCAACCCGGGAAGAACGGCAGGCTCTGGGGGAGCGGGCACTGGCGGTGGTGAATAAAAATCGCGGGGCACTGGACAGGGTCGTTGAGGGTATTGTCGAGCGCCTGTAAAACGGGCCCCTGAATCAGGAGGCCCGCCTGGCTGGTGTAATGCTCAAGGCCAGCGTTATTGCATCGGGTCGTCCAGCACTTCCTCATCGTTGGCCAGTGCCTCTATGCCCTGAGCGCCTTCACTGAGCCAGTTGTTCAGCTCCAGCAGGTCTTGCGGGCTCAGGGTGCCGGCTGCCTGCTTCAGTTGCAGGGTATTGACCACGTAGTCGTAACGCGCATTTGCGTAGTCTCGCAGCGCGACGTAGTAGGCGCGTTCCGCGTCCAACACTTCCACGATGTTGCGTGTGCCCACATCGTAACCGGCGCGAGTGGCGTCCAGGGCACTGCGGCGCGAGACAATGGTCTGCTCGAAGGCGTTGGCCGTTTCAATGTTGTTGTTCACCGTCAGGAACAGGCTGCGGGTATTAACCTGAACGTCGCGGCGGGCGGTGTTCAGGTCTTCTTCGGCGGCCGTTACCAGCGAACGCTGTTGCCTCACACCGGCCTGGGTGCCGCCGCCCATGTACAGGGGCACATTCAGGCTGAGCCCAACCACGGCTTGAGTCCCTTCAACCTGGCTTGTCAGTCGGCCGTCGTAGTCGGTTTCCCCGTAAGAGGCTTCCAGGTCCAGGGTTGGCAAATGCCCGGATTTCGCCACTTTCAGGTTGGCTTCGTTTGCGTTCAGTTCTGACAGGGCCGCCTGGATGGACCAGTTCTGTTCCAGGGCCGTGGCTTCCCAGGCGTTCGGGTTCATCGGTTCCGGACGGCCGAGAGGGAAGTTCTGGCGCAGGTTTTCCAGATCGGCCGGGTATTCGCCGGTGAGCCGGGCCAGCTGTTCCTTGGCCACGTTCAGTTGATTTTCCGCAGCGATGCGCTGGCTTTTGGCGTCGTCGTAACTGGCCCGCGCTTCATAGACCTCGGTGATCGCAATCAGGCCAACGTCAAAACGCTCCTGGGCCTGTTCGTACTGGCGCTGAATGGCAGCTTCGGTTGCCTGTGCCGTAGTTACCGTATCCTGGGCGCGCAGCACATCAAAATAGGCGGTCGATACATCCAGCATGAGCTGCTGTTGAGCCAGGTTGTATTGAGCTTCTGCGGCTTCGGTCTGGAATTGGCTGGCGTCGAACTCGAACCAGTTATCGGCGCGGAAAACCGGCTGTGTCAGTTGAACGCCGTAATTCAGGGTGCGGTAACTGTCATCGCTCTGGCCATTTTTTGATTCGAAATCGGTGTGGCTTCCTTCGGCAAAAGCCGCAATCTGTGGCAACAACGCGCTCTTGCTGACATCCGTCGCCGCCTGCTGCGCCTCGAACTGCGCCCGTGCCGAGGCAATGCCGGAATCGTAAGACAGCGCCTGTTCATAGGTTTCCATGAGATCCAGCGAAAAAGCCGGCTGGGCAGCCAGCAGGGTGATCAGTCCTGGGAGTAAGCGTTTCTTCATTGTGTCTCCTGACGTGCTGTCTACGGGCATCCGTGATCTGGATACAGGAATATAAAGGACCATTATGGACAATAATGGTTCCCGTCTCTACACTTGCCACGGTGGCTCATTTTGTGAGCAACCAGGCGACTGAACAACTGATTGACTAATTCTTAGTATCGCGTCTTGACGGGGTGCTGGCGGCCAGAAATGGCGGCCGGCTGAGATTGCAACGCAGAACCCGCAACCTGATCCGGATAATACCGGCGTAGGGATTAAGACCAGATGAACAGCACCAGTGGGTCCGATTTCCGGGCCCCCGGTGTGCTCCGTCATGCGCGACCCGACCACCAAACGAACCGGGAGTACACAATGACGGACCTTCCTTCCTACCTCAGCGATTCCGCGAAAGTGGATTCAGCAGCAATCAAACCATTACCAAGCTCACGAAAAATATACGTGCAGGGTAGCCGACCCGATCTCCGAGTGCCAATGCGGGAAATTACTGTGGAAGACACGCCCACCGAGATGGGCGGTGAAAAGAACCCGCCCGTGATGGTCTATGACACCTCCGGCCCCTACACCGATCCAGAAGCCACCATCGACCTGCGCAAAGGTCTCGAACCCATCCGTCAGGCGTGGATTGAGGAGCGCGGCGACGTGGAGCAATTGGCGGACTACACCTCCGAGTTCACCCGTCGGCGTATGAAAGACCCGCAGCTGGACCCATTGCGTTTCATGGACGAGCGCAAGCCGCTGCGCGCCAAGCCCGGCAAGAACGTCAGTCAGATGCACTATGCCCGCCAGGGCATCATCACGCCGGAAATGGAATTCATCGCCATCCGGGAAAACATGAAGTTGCAGGAGGCCCGTGAAAACGGCCTGCTGGAAGATCAGCATCCGGGCCAGTCCTTCGGTGCCAACCTGCCGCCGGAAATCACCCCCGAATTCGTCCGTGATGAAGTCGCCCGTGGCCGCGCCATCATTCCCGCCAACATCAACCACCCGGAAACCGAACCGATGATCATCGGTCGCAATTTCCTGGTGAAGATCAACGGCAACATTGGTAACTCCGCCGTCAGCTCCTCCATCGAGGAAGAAGTGGAGAAGCTTACCTGGGGCATCCGCTGGGGCTCGGACACGGTCATGGACCTGTCCACCGGCAAGAACATCCACGAAACCCGCGAGTGGATCATCCGCAACTCGCCGGTGCCCATCGGCACCGTGCCCATTTACCAGGCGCTGGAGAAAGTCGGTGGCGTGGCCGAGGACCTGACCTGGGAAATCTTCCGCGACACGCTGATCGAACAGGCCGAGCAGGGCGTGGACTATTTCACCATCCACGCCGGCGTACGTCTGCATCACGTGCCACTGACCGCCAAGCGGACCACCGGCATTGTGTCCCGTGGCGGCTCCATCATGGCCAAGTGGTGCCTGGCCCATCACAAGGAAAGCTTCCTGTACGAGCACTTCGAAGACATCTGCGAAATCATGAAAGCCTACGACGTGGCCTTCAGCCTGGGCGATGGTCTGCGCCCGGGCTCAATCGCAGACGCCAACGACGCCGCCCAGTTCGGCGAACTGGAAACCCTGGGCGAACTCACCAAGATCGCCTGGAAGCACGACGTGCAGTGCATGATCGAAGGCCCCGGCCACGTGCCTATGCACCTGATCAAGGAAAACATGGACAAGCAGCTGGAGTGCTGTGACGAAGCGCCGTTCTACACCCTCGGCCCACTGATCACCGACATCGCCCCGGGCTACGACCACATCACCTCCGGCATCGGCGCGGCGATGATTGGCTGGTACGGCTGTGCCATGCTCTGTTACGTCACCCCGAAAGAACACCTGGGGCTGCCCAACAAGGACGACGTGAAAACCGGCATCATCACCTACAAGATCGCCGCTCACGCCGCCGACCTGGCAAAAGGCCATCCCGGTGCGCAGATTCGCGACAACGCGCTGTCCAAGGCCCGGTTCGAGTTCCGCTGGGAAGACCAGTTCAACCTCGGCCTCGACCCGGATACCGCCCGCGCCTACCACGACGAAACCCTGCCCAAGGAGTCCGCCAAGGTGGCCCACTTCTGCTCCATGTGCGGACCCAAGTTCTGCTCCATGAAGATCTCGCAGGAAGTGCGGGATTATGCGGCGGAAAACGGCCTTGATGAGGTCTCGGCTATTGATGCCGGCATGCAGGAGAAATCGAAGGAGTTTGTGGAATCCGGCGGCAAGCTCTACGACAAGGTCTGAGCTTCAGAGCCTTGATCATGCAGCCCGTAAGTTTGTGCAGAAGCTATAGCGGATAGCATGATGTTTGATGTTTGGGCTGGGGAGCACTTTCCAAAAATTTGCGGAGCCATGGATGGCGGAGCATAAGCGCCACATGGATGTGCCGCAGGAGCGGTTTTTGGAAAGTGCTCCCCAGACCATACTTGCACTTTCTCGGCAGGCTGGGGGCGTAACTTGCAGTACCGCCACACTTCCGGCTATCGTTCAAAATCGAATTCTGAACGGGACAGCCGAATGCCCAAACCATTCCAGTTCAACGCCAACGACGTCACTGTCGAGAAACGCGAAACCGTCTTCCGGGGCTTCTTCCGCATGGACAAGCTCTGGCTGACCCACGCGCGTTTTGATGGCCGCGAAATGCCCACCTTTACCCGCGAACTCTTCGTGCGCGGCGACGCCACTTGCGTGTTGCCCTACGACCCGGAGCGCGATGAAGTGGTGCTGCTGGAACAGTTTCGTCTGGGCGCCCTGGGTCGGGACCAGTCGCCGTGGCTGCTGGAACTGGTGGCCGGGATAAACGAGGATGGTGAAGCGCCGGAAGACGTGGCCCAGCGAGAAGGCGAGGAAGAGGCCGGGCTGAGCTTCAGTCATCTCGAAAAAATCTGCGACTACCTGGTCTCACCCGGCGGCACCACGGAAATGGTGCATCTTTTCTGTGGCCAGGTAAGCACTGCGGACGCCGGTGGGCTTTATGGCCTGGAACATGAGCATGAAGATATTCGTGCCCACGTCGTGGCGGCAGAAGAGGCCATCGCCATGATCCGGGATGGTCGCATCAACAACGCTGCGGGTGTTATCGCCCTTCAGTGGCTGCAGCTGAATCGTGACCGGTTGCGTAAGGAGTGGGTGGCATGACCGACTGGGTGAAACGGCCAAAGCCGTATGTGCCGGACCTTCGTCGATTTGGTGCGCTCTGTGATGGTAACTACCAGCGCCTGCGCAAGTTGCGGCAGTTGGAAGTTGCCGGCAAGCCTGTGTGTGAGTTCGAGCTACATCGCGAAAACCAGTACCTGGGGCGTGTGCGCATTGAGCTGCTGCAAACCACCAAGTTCACCGAAACCCTGTTGCTGGAGCAGGTGCACAACAGTGGGCGATGGCTGAATAATCCTCAGATGACTGTCCGGGTCTATCACGACGCCGCCATGGCCGAGGTGATCAGCTGCTATCGCCAGCGCCAGATTGCACCGGTGAACGATTACCCCAACCGTTTCATGCATCATCCCGATGAAAAGGTGCAGGTGAATGGATTCCTGGCCGATTGGCTGGACTTCTGCCTGCGCTTTGGTCATTTACCTATGGAGCACGCCGCCTGGACTGCCGGGGGAGGGCTGGAATGACTTGTCTGACGATTGCCACCTCCCAGGATGTGAAAGTTTGTAAAATTTCCCGGTAAGCTGTTCAGAATGTGAACGGTTCTCCATTCCTGCATGACCAACCCGACTATGCCTGTCGTACACTGGTAACAATCCGTAATTGATTGCAACGAAAGCACACAGGCCAGGCATGACCGACTCCCGATTTGACCAACCGCTGCGGGTATTGCAGCTGACCGATCCCCACCTGATGGCCGACGAGCAGGGCAGCCTGCTGGGCGTTAACACCCGTGACAGCCTGAACGCGGTCATTGATGAAGTGCTCTCGGCTCATGGTCGGCCGGATCTGGTGCTGGCTACCGGAGACATCACCCAGGATGCCTCGGAAGCCGCCTATCGTTACTTCGGTGAGCGCCTAAATGTATTCGGGTGTCCCTCGCTCTGGATCGCGGGCAATCACGATGACGCGGCGGTGCAGGCCTCGATCGCCAGTGAGTTTCAGGCAGGGCAAAAACAGATGGTGCGGGGCGGTTGGCACTTTGTCATGCTGGATTCCTCGGTGCCCGGCAAGGTATATGGTGAACTTGCAGAGAGCGAGTTGGCCTTTCTGCAGAAGGCGCTGGCCGAACACCCGGACTTGCCCACCATGGTATGCCTGCATCATCACCCGGTCAGCATTGGCTCGGCGTGGATGGACAGAATCGGCCTGATCGACCCCGGGCCGTTCTGGCGGGTAGTCGATCGCCAACGGCAAGTGAAAGTTGTCCTGTGGGGCCACATTCACCAGGATTTTCACCAGCAACGGAATGGTGTGCAATTGCTCGCCTCGCCCTCCACCTGCATCCAGTTCGCCGCCGGCTCCGAAGGCTTCGCCGTGGAACCGGCAGCGCCGGGTTACCGGTGGTTTGAACTGCACGCTTCCGGCGACCTTCAAACCTCGGTCGGCCGTGCAACCGGGTTTGAATTTGACCTGGATGAACAGAGTGGCGGGTACTGACGGCTACCCGGCCCGCAGTTCTCTTGCCGCCGCCACCATGGTCTCCAGTGCCGGCAGCACCTCTTCCCATTTGCGGGTTTTCAGGCCGCAGTCCGGGTTGACCCACAGCCGTTCAGCCGGAATCCGTTCAGCTGCCAGTTTCATCAGTTTGCTGATGTGATCCTTCCCAGGCGTATTCGGCGAGTGAATGTCGTACACGCCCGGGCCGATGTCGTTCGGGTACTCGAAATCCTTGAAGGCATCCAGCAGCTCCATGTCTGAGCGGGAGGTTTCGATGGTGATCACATCCGCATCCATGCGGGCAATTGCCTCGATGATGTCATTGAATTCCGAATAACACATGTGGGTATGGATCTGGGTTGTGTCGTCCACGCCATTGGCGGCCAGGCGGAAGCAGTTGATTGCCCATTCCAGATAGCTTTCCCAATCGGAACGACGCAGGGGCAGGCCCTCGCGCAGCGCGGCTTCGTCGATCTGGATGATACGAATTCCGGCTTTTTCCAGGTCCTGCACCTCCTGGCGAATCGCCAGCGCCAGTTGCAGGCAGGAATCCCTGCGCGGCTGATCATCACGCACGAACGACCAGTTCAGAATCGTGACCGGGCCGGTCAGCATGCCCTTGACCGGTTTGTCTGTCAGCGACTGGGCGTAGCGAATCCAGTCTACCGTCATGGTGTTGGGACGCTGGATATCACCGAATAGAATGGGCGGCTTCACGCAGCGGGAGCCGTAGGATTGCACCCATCCGAAACGGGTAAAGGCGTAACCGTCCAGCTGTTCCCCGAAGTACTCCACCATGTCGTTGCGCTCAGGCTCGCCGTGTACCAGTACATCCAGGCCCAGCTTTTCCTGTTCACGAATGCAGCGCTCGATTTCGCCTTCCATTTGCGCTTTGTAGGTTTGTGCGTCCAGATCACCTTTACGGAATTTCAGCCGGGCCTGGCGAATCTCCCGGGTTTGGGGAAAAGAGCCGATCGTGGTGGTCGGGTAAGCCGGCAGCTTCAGTTTTTGTTGTTGCAGAGCAATGCGTTGAGAATAGTCGCTATTGCGTTGCCCCTGAGTCGCTTTGATTTCTGCAACGGCTGCGCGAACCTGCGGATTAATGACGCGTTCTGAGTTCAGGCGGCTGTCGATGGCTGCACGGTTTTCTGCCAGCGCCGGCGCGACAGTCTTCCGGCCCTCATTCAGTGCCCGGCTCAACACCTGCACTTCTTCCAGCTTTTGCACCGCAAACGCCAGCCAGCTTCGGATTTCTGGATCCAGTTCGGCTTCTCGTTCCAGATCAACCGGCACGTGCAGTAGTGAGCATGAGGGGGCAAGCCAAAGGCGTTCGCCCAGCTTTTCATGCAGCGGCTCCAGCCAGTTGAGCTGTGCTTCCAGGTCGGTTTTCCAGATGTTGCGCCCGTTTACCACGCCCAGTGACAGCACCTTGTGGGTTGGCAGCCAGTCGGCAATGCGGTTGACTTCATTGGCTGCGCTAACGGCATCCAGATGAATACCTGCCACGGGTAATTCACAGGCCAGTTGCAGGTTGTCGCGTAGCTCGCCGAAATAGCTGGTCAGCAGAAGGTTGGGCCGGTTGCTCTTGAGCTGGTGGTAAGCCAGGTTGAAGCCGTAGCGCCAGTTGGCGTCCAGATCCGTCACCAGAGCCGGTTCATCAATCTGCACCCAATCCGCGCCGGCATCGGCCAGGGTTTCGAGCAGTTGCGCATAAACCGGCAGCAGTCGTTCCAGCAGGTCCAGCCGGTCGCTGCCGTCCGTGGTCTTGCCGAGCCATAGATAAGTGACCGGGCCGATAATCACCGGTTTTGCCTTCACGCCCTGGGCGTGTGCCTCGGCCAGTTCGGCCAGCAGACGGTCCGGGTTTAGAGTGAACTCGGTGTCGGCATTCAGTTCCGGCACGATGTAGTGGTAGTTGGTGTCGAACCATTTGGTCATCTCTCCGGCGGCAATGGCGCAGCAGGCGCTGTCGTTTGCACCCCGGCCCCGGGCGGCGCGGAAATAGGCGTCCAGTTCAGAGCCTTCCGGGCCTTTGGCGCGGTCTGGCAGATTGCCCAGCGTGACGGACATGTCCAGCACCTGGTCGTACAGGGAAAAGTCGCCAACGGGCGCGAGATCCAGCTGGGCCTGTTGTTGCCAGTGCCGCTGGCGTAATGCGGAGGCGGTTTCCGCCAGTGCCTGTTCGGATTGTTGGCCGGCCCAGTAAGCTTCAAGCGCGAATTTCAGCTCCCGGTGGCTGCCTATGCGGGGGAAGCCCAGATTGTGTGTCTTAACCATGATGATGTCCTTGGCGTTGTCTGTCGAAATAGGAGGCCAAGGTTAGGTTGATCGGTTGATGAATAAAAATGGTATTATTTCAATAAAGCATGAGTAAAATTCAAGGTTGGATATGATCGAGCGAAACCACCTGGAAATTCTTCGGGCCATCGAACGCCAGGGCTCGCTAACCGCCGCGGCGGATACCCTCCACCTCACGCAATCGGCGCTGAGCCACGCCATGCGTAAACTGGAACAGCAAATGGGCACGCCAGTGTGGACGCGCGAAGGCCGGCAGCTGCGATTTACCCAGGCCGGTGAGCAGTTGCTGGGACTGGCAAACCGCCTTTTGCCGCAATTTGAGCACGCGGAAATGCTGGTAAGACAGATTGCCAAAGGGCAGCGGGGCAGCCTGCGAGTAGGGATGGAGTGTCACCCTTGTTACCAGTGGTTGTTGAAAGTGGTGGGGCCGTATTTGCGCCAGTGGCCGGATGTGGATGTCGATGTGAAGCAGGAATTCCAGTTCGGCGGCATGGGCGCTTTGTTTGGCCACGACATTGACTTACTAGTGACCCCGGACCCGTTGCATCGCCCCGGCGTGCTGTTTGAGCCGGTTTTTGATTATGAGCAGGTGTTGGTGGTGCCGGTGGGCCACACATTGGCCGGCAACGAATGGGTTGAACCGGAGCAGTTGGAAAAGGAAACCCTGATTACTTATCCGGTAGCCGCCGAGCGGCTGGATATTTTTACCCGGTTTTTCCTGCCGGCCCATTGTTCGCCGGCAAGGCACAAAACCATTGAAACGACTGACATCATGCTGCAGATGGTCGCCGCCGGGCGGGGCATAACAGCTTTGCCCCGTTGGCTGGTTGACGAATATGCGCGAACAATGCCGATCAAGGCCTTGCGACTCGGGCGCGAAGGGATGCCGAAACAGATATTTCTGGGCTGTCGGGAACGGGATGAATCGCTGGACTATCTGGCAGCCTTCATCCGGCTGGCGCGAGAGGTTCGCTGGAGCTAGTCTCTTCGGTTAAACTGCGGCAAAAATTCAGACAGGAACAAGCACCATGAGCGAAACCCCGGCCGATCTCAAATACATTGAAACCCACCAGTGGGTGCGGGTTGCCGATGATGGCACCGCCACGGTGGGCATTACCGACTTTGCCCAGGAACAGCTGGGCGACATTGTGTTCGTGGAAGTGCCCGAGGTGGGGGCAACGGTCAATGGCGGGGAAGAGGCCGCCGTGGCCGAGTCCGTCAAATCCGCTTCCGATGTGTTTAGCCCGGTCACTGGTGAAGTGCTTGAGGTTAACGAGAAGCTGGAAGATGAGCCGGAGCTGGTGAATGAAGACCCGTATGGCGAAGGCTGGCTGTTCCGGGTGAAACTGGCGGACGCCGGCGAACTGGATGGCCTGATGGATGCCACCGCCTACGCCGAGCACGCCGCCTCCGAGGGCTGAAGGTTCAGTCCCTTAAGGACATCACCGGCCAGCCGTTATCCCGGGCCACCTGCTCCAGAGTCGGGTCCGGATCGACGGCGACCGGGTTGTCCACTTTCTCCAGCAGCGGCACATCGTTACGGGAATCGCTGTAAAACCAGGCGCCCGCCAGGTTTTCGCCATGGCCCATGAGCCAGTCGTTCAGTCGTTCCACTTTCCCTTCCTGGAAGCTTGGCGTGCCCGCCACCTCACCGGTAAATCGCCCATTGACAAGCTCCGGCTCGGTGGCAATCAGGTGCTCCACCCCCAATTTATGAGCGATCGGTTCGGTGATGAAGCGGTTGGTGGCGGTAATGATCATCAGGGTATGGCCCTGTTCGCGATGTTCGGCCAGAAGTTGTGCAGCCTTTTCGAGCATCATCGGCGCCACTTTCTTGCTCATGAACGCCTCCCGCCAGGCTTCCAGCTCTTCCATGCTGTGCCGTGACAGGGGTTGGAGCACAAAGCGTTGATAATGGAAGATGTCGAGCTCGCCGTTGAGGTATTCCTGATAAAACCGGTCGTTGGCCTGCTTGTAGTCTTCGGCATCCACCATGCCTTCTTCCACCAGAAACTCTCCCCAGGCATGGTCGCTGTCGCCGGCCAGCAGGGTGTTGTCCAGATCAAAAATTGCGAGCGTCAAGCCACTTCCTCCCGTGGTTAAAGGCTTTGAAGCAAAGCGCCCAGTCTAGCATGAACCGGGCCGTGCGGCTGCGTTTGCCCATGCCTTGGGTTTCTGCAAGAATGAGAGCAACTTGCACAATTATCGCCGGTTAAAAACTGACCGGCAGCCGACTATCAAGAGGACTGTGCCGTGATCGACTCAGACGGTTTCAGACCCAACGTCGGAATCATTCTGGCCAACCACAGGGGCGAAGTCCTCTGGGCAAGGCGAATAGGGCAGGACTCCTGGCAGTTTCCGCAGGGTGGTATCAAAGATGATGAATCACCCGAGGAAGCGTTGTACCGGGAACTTGCGGAGGAAATCGGCCTGAGTGCCAGCGATGTGGAAATCATCAGCTGCACCCGGGGCTGGCTTCGGTATCGGCTTCCAAGGAGGATGGTTCGCTACCACTCGCACCCCGTTTGCGTGGGGCAAAAACAGAAATGGTTCCTGCTGAGGATGTTGTCGCCAGACGCGCACGTGCGCGTGGATGGCACCGATTCACCGGAATTCGACGGCTGGCAGTGGGTTAGCTACTGGTATCCGTTGGGGCAGGTGGTCTCATTCAAAAGAGAAGTGTACCGGCGCGCCTTGCGAGAGCTTGCGCCCCGGCTGTTTCACCACATGGAGCAATGGCTCCGCAGTGGTGAGCCGAGCCGGCGCCGGAAGGAAAATCATAAATGACGGACTAGCCCATGCTGAGCACCCTGCGAAACATAGTACAAGAGGTAAACGCGGCCCGTGATCTGAACGAGGCGCTGCGTATTATTGTCTCGCGGGTTCAGAAAGCCATGGGTACCGAGGTTTGTTCTGTCTATCTGGTGGACCCGTCTTCCAACCGCTATATCCTGATGGCGACCGAAGGTCTCTATCAGGAGTCCGTGGGTAAGGTCAGTCTGGGTTATTCTGAAGGCCTGGTGGGCCTGGTCGGTGCCCGGGAAGAGCCGATCAACCTGGAAGACGCCCCGTCTCATCCCCGTTACCGCTATTTCCCGGAAACCGGGGAAGAGCGTTTCCGCTCGTTCCTGGGTGTGCCCATCATTCATCGGCGGCGCATGCTGGGTGTTCTCGTAGTGCAGCAGCGGGAGAGTTCCCGGTGTTTCGATGAAGGCGAAGAGGCCTTCCTGGTTACCGTTTCCGCCCAGTTGGCCAGCGTGATTGCCCATAGTGAAGCCACAGGCGCCATCAGTGGTTTGTCCCTGACCGGTGAAGAAGCCAAGGATGTCAGCTTCAGTGGTGTTCCCGGTTCGCCCGGTGTGGCCATTGGTACGGGCACCGTAGTCTACTCCACGGCCGACCTGGATGCCGTACCCGAAAAGCCGACCGAAAACGTTGAGCAGGAACTGTCCCTGTTCCGGTCGGCGGTGCAGGCCGTGCGTGAGGATATCCAGCGGGTGGCCAAGCGCCTGTCATCCCAGTTACGGCCGGAGGAACTGGCCCTGTTTGATGTGTACCTGAGCATGCTTGGGGACGAAGCGCTGCCGGGCGAAGTCGCTAACCGTATTCGCGAAGGCGTCTGGGCACAGGGCGCTCTCAAGCAAGTGGTGCAACAGTATATCCGCCACTTTGAAATGATGGACGACCATTACCTGCGTGAGCGGGCCGTGGACATCCGGGACCTGGGCCGTCGGGTATTGTCACGGCTTCAGGAAGGCGAAGAAAAAAACGTGGAGTACCCGGAGCGCACAGTTCTGGTCAGCGAAGAAATTACACCCGCGATGCTCGGGGAGGTGCCGAAAGGTCGGTTGGTTGGCCTGGTGTCGGTGAAAGGCTCCAGCAACTCCCACGTGGCCATTCTGGCCCGCGCCATGGGGGTGCCAACCGTGATGGGCCTGGTAGACATCCCCGTGAATCAGCTGGATGGCAAAGAGCTGGTTGTGGATGGCTTTGAAGGTCAGCTCTTTGCGTCACCGTCTCAGGAGCTTCGGGCTTATTATCAGGAAATCTGCGACGAAGAGGACGAGCTGTTCCGGGGCCTGGAAGCGCTACGGGACAAGCCCTGTGAAACCACCGATGGCCATCGGGTCGCTTTGCTGGTGAACACCGGCCTGATGACAGACGTGGCCCGGTCGCTGTCCCACGGGGCCGAGGGCATCGGCCTGTACCGGACGGAAGTGCCGTTCATGATCAAGGACCGCTTCCCCTCCGAGCAGGAGCAGCGGGAATATTACCGGGAGCAGTTGGAAGCTTTCGCCCCCAATCCGGTGACCATGCGCACGCTCGATATCGGGGGCGACAAGGCCTTGACCTATTTCCCCATCCAGGAGGAAAACCCCTTCCTGGGTTGGCGCGGCATCCGGGTGACCTTGGATCATCCGGAAATCTTCCTGGTGCAGGTCCGGGCCATGCTCAAGGCCAGCGAGGGCCTGAACAACCTGCAGATCATGCTGCCGATGATCAGCAACATCTCCGAGGTGGAAGAATCCCTGCACCTGATTTACCGCGTGTACCACGAGGTGCGCGAGGAGGGTTACCAGATCCACATGCCCAAGGTGGGTGTGATGGTAGAGGTGCCAGGGGTGGTTTACCAGATTCGCGAGTTGGCGGAGCGTGTCGATTTCCTGTCGGTGGGTTCCAACGATCTGACCCAGTACCTGCTGGCGGTGGACCGCAACAACCCGAGGGTGGCCCAGCTTTATCATTCTTATCATCCCGCTGTGTTGCAGGCTCTGGTCAGGGTGGCCCAGGATGCGCATTCGGTGGGTAAACCGGTGGGCATCTGTGGCGAGCTGGCCGGGGACCCGGGCGGTGCATTGCTGTTGATGGGGATGGGATACGATTCGCTGTCCATGAACGCTGCAAGCCTGCCCAAGGTGAAGTCGGTCATCCGCAATGTCAGTCGTGAATGGGCGGCGCAGCTGCTTGAAGACGTGCTGCTGCTGGATTCGCCCCATGTGATCAAGAGCTGTGTGGATCTGGCGCTCCGTAATGCCGGCTTTGGCCGGTATCTGCGTCCGGCTCGATCCTCCACCGCCGCACTGGCGGACCAGACGGGTAAATCCTAGGCGTTGGTTCACGAGACGGGCGCGAGCCAGGCGCATAAAAAAGGCCGGAGGGTTTCCCATCCGGCCTTTTTTTGTGGCTGGTGCCCCGTCCTGAATAAGGTTTACACCTATTTAAGGACTGGGCAGCCTGGCCGCTTAGAGGATATAGCGGCTCAGGTCTTCGTCTTCGGCCAGTTCGCCGAGTTTTTCGTCAACGTAGTCAGCTGTTACTTCAAATCCGTCTCGGACCTTGTCGCCAGCATCGTACGAGAGGCTTTCCAGCAAGCGCTCAAGCACGGTGTGCAGACGGCGTGCGCCGATGTTTTCCGTGGTTTCGTTTACCTTGTGCGCCACTTCCGCCAGACGGGTGATGGCGTCTTCGGCAAACGTCAGCTTAACGCCTTCGGTGGCCATCAGGGCTTCGTATTGCTGAACCAAGGAGGCATCCGGCTCGGTTAGGATGCGCTTGAAGTCTTCCGGCGTCAGCGCCTGGAGCTCGACCCGGGTCGGCAGGCGACCCTGCAGCTCCGGAATCAGGTCTGATGGCTTGGACAGATGGAAGGCGCCGGAAGCGATGAACAGGATGTGATCCGTGCGCACGGAGCCATACTTGGTGCTCACGGTGCTGCCCTCAATGAGTGGCAGCAGGTCACGCTGAACACCTTCCCGGGAGACATCCGACGAGGTGTTTTCCGAACGCTTGGCCACCTTGTCGATTTCATCCAGGAACACAATGCCATTCTGTTCCACGGCCTGGATGGCCTTCTGCTTGATTTCTTCCTCGTTGACCAGCTTCGCCGCTTCCTCGTCCCGTGCCTGTCGCATGGCGTCGGCCACTTTCATCTTGCGGGTCTTGCGCTTGTCCGAAGACATGTTGGAGAACATGCTTTGCAGCTGATTGGTCATCTCCTCCATGCCCGGAGGGGCCATGATTTCCACGCCGGCACCGCCACTGCGCAGCTCGATCTCGATTTCCTTGTCGTCCAGCTCGCCCTCACGCAGCTTTTTGCGGAACAGCTGGCGGGTGGAAGAATCATTGCTGGTGCGCTGGCTGTCCTCGCTGAGGTCCCGGGGTGGCGGAATCAGGGCATCCAGAATGCGCTCCTCGGCGGCGTCCATCGCTCTATGCTCGTGGCGCTTCATTTCCTTTTCGCGAAGCATTTTAACCGCCATATCCGCCAGGTCGCGGATGATGGATTCCACATCCCGGCCCACATAGCCTACTTCGGTGAACTTGGTGGCTTCCACCTTCAAAAACGGGGCATCGGCCAGTTTGGCCAGGCGCCGGGCGATTTCGGTTTTGCCCACACCGGTGGGACCGATCATCAGGATGTTCTTGGGGGTGATCTCATCGCGCAGGCTGCTGTCCAGCTGCATGCGGCGCCAGCGGTTACGCAGGGCGATGGCGACGGCGCGTTTGGCTTCTTCCTGGCCCACGATGTGTTTGTTCAGTTCGTGGACGATCTCACGGGGAGTCATTGCAGACATGGTCGCTCCGGTCACTCTTTGGTGGACAGCACTTCCATAGTGCGGTTGTGGTTGGTGTAAATGCAGATGTCGGCGGCAATATCCAGGGCCTTCTCGGTAATGTCGTGCGCGCTGAGCTCAGTGTTTTCCAGCAGGGCACGAGCTGCGGCCTGGGCATAGGGGCCACCGGAGCCAATGGCGATCAGCCCTTGCTCGGGTTCGATCACATCGCCGTTACCGGTAATGATCAGGGACGTGGTCTTGTCGGCCACCGCCAGCAAGGCTTCAAGTTTGCGTAGGGCCCGGTCGGTACGCCAGTCTTTGGCCAGTTCCACGGCAGCGCGGGTCAGGTGGCCCTGGTGCTTCTCCAGCTGGGCTTCGAAGCGCTCGAACAGGGTGAAGGCATCGGCGGTGCCGCCGGCAAAGCCTGCGATTACTTTGTCGTTGTACAGGCGCCGAACCTTGCGCACGTTGCCTTTCATTACGGTGTTGCCGAGCGTGGCCTGGCCATCGCCGGCGAGGGCGACTTCGTCGCCTCGGCGGACGGAAACTATGGTAGTCATTCGGGCTCCAGTTGCCTGTTTGGAATGGTTATTCCGATGTTATGGAGGCAGGCTGGGAGAATTCAAGAGGCGGGCACATAGTCAGGGTCGGGGTGGGGATAGCTTTCCAAAAATTTGTGGAGCCAGGGATGGCGGAACATAAGCGCCACATGGATGTGCCGCAAGGAGCGCTTTTTGGAAAGCTATCCCCACTCCGGCCCGTCCAGGATAGCGTTAGCCTTCCTTGGGAATCTTCCGCACCAGCGGCTGGATGTCGATGGAGACGAGTTTGTCCACCGCCGAATTCATTTTGCTGCGGGACTTGAACGGGCCGGCGTTGACGCGGTACCAGACGCTGCCATTGTCCTGCTGCACTGTCTGCACGTGAGCACGGAGGCCCTGGAAGGCGATTTCGGCGCGCAGGCGTTCGGCGTCCTGCTGGTTGCGGAAGGAGCCGGCCTGGACCACGTAGTCGAAATCCTGGATGTCCGGGCCCGGGGCGTAGTCGTTGACGTCGGGGGGCTCCACCTCGGATTCCGGCAGCATGTCGTAGAAGCGGAATTTTTGCTCCTGCTTGTCCGGGGCGACGGTTTCCGGGGCTGGTTCAGGCTTGGCAGTTTGTTTGGGCTCACTTACCTGGGAGCTGGCCGGGCTAGAGGTGGTTGTTGTGGGCCCTTTGCCTCCGGGCAGGGTGTTCAGGTAGACGATAAAGCCGATGAAACAGCCGACAACGGCCAGAGAAAGAATCCACTTCAAAGACAAGCTCCCGTGCTGGGCGGGTGCCGGGGCACTCGCCTTGGGTTTGGCGGCTTTTTTTGGGGTGGGCGCCGGCTTCTTTTTAGGTGCGGCGGCCCCTTTCCCGGTTGGCCGGTTCTTTTTGGCGTAATCCCTGGCCATGGTGGGCTTACATCTCCTCCGGTGCGCTTACGCCCAGCAGGCCCAGGCCGTTTTCAATGACCTGGCGCACGGCCAGGTACAGGCTCACCCGGGCATCGCGCAGGGCGGTGTCTTCGATCAGCACCTTGTGAGCGTTGTAGTGGGTGTGGAACAGGCCGGCCAGGTCGCGGAGGTAATGGGCGATATGGTGCGGCTCGCGCTGGAGCGCGGCGTTGGCCACCAGTTCCGGGTATTTGGCCAGTTGGTTGGCGATTTCTTTCTCTTCATCCAGGGCGAGGATGGAAAGATCACCCGCGCACTCGTTCCGGCCACGCTCCACTCCGGCTTCGGCCAGTTTGCGCAGTACACTGCAGATGCGGGCGTGGGCGTACTGGATGTAATACACCGGGTTCTCGTTGGTCTGTGAACGCGCCAGGTCAATGTCGAAGGTGAGCTGGCTGTCCACGCGGCGCGCGGCCAGGAAGTAGCGGGTGGCGTCGCGGCCCACTTCGTCGATCAAATCACGCACGGTGACGTAGCTGCCGGCGCGCTTGGAAATTTTCACTTCCTCGCCGGAGCGGGTCACCATGACCATCTGGTGCAGGACGTAGTCTGGCCAGCCCTGCGGGATGTCGGCTTTCAGCGCCTGCAGGCCGGCACGCACGCGGGTGACGGTGGAGTGGTGGTCTGCGCCCTGTTCGTTAATCACGGTGCTGAACCCACGCTGCCACTTGTCCAGGTGGTAGGCCACGTCCGGCAGGAAGTAGGTGTAGCCACCATCCTTCTTGCGCATCACGCGGTCTTTGTCGTCGCCGAATTCGGTGGTTTTCAGCCACATGGCGCCGTCCTGCTCGTAGGTGTAGCCGTTTTCCTGCAGGCGCTTGACCGTGGCTTCCACCTTGCCATCTTCATACAGCGAGGATTCCAGGAAGTAGACGTCGAACTGAACACCGAAGGCCTTCAGGTCCAGGTCCTGTTCGCGGCGCAGGTAGGCGACGGCGAATTCGCGAATGGCGTCCTGGTCGTCCGGATCGCCTTTGGCGGTGACTTCCCGGTCGTCGGCGGTCACGGTTTCGCCGGCAAGGTAGGCGTTGGCCACGTCGACGATGTAATCGCCCCGGTAACCATCGGCCGGCCAGCTCTCGTGTTCCGGCGTGAGGCCTTTCACCCGGGACTGGACGGACAGGGCCAGGTTGTTGATCTGGGCGCCGGCGTCGTTGTAGTAGAACTCCCGGGTAACGTCGTAGCCGTTGGCCTCCAGCAGGCGGCACAGGCTGTCGCCAATGGCCGCGCCCCGGCCGTGACCGACATGCAGAGGGCCGGTGGGGTTGGCGGAAACGAATTCCACCTGAACTTTTTCACCCTTGCCATTCTGGTTGCGCCCGAACTGTTCGCCCCCCGCCAGGATCTCTTCAACAATGCCAAAGGCACTGGCAGTGCTCATGAAGAAATTGATGAAGCCGGGTCCGGCAATTTCGACCTTATCGACGGCCTTGCTCTCGGGCAGGTTGGCCACCAGGGCCTCGGCCAGTTGTCGGGGCGGGCAGCCAGCAGCCTTGGCGGCGGCCAGGGCGATGTTGCAGGCGTAATCGCCATGGGCCTTGTCTTTGGTGTTGCCTACCTGGGGGGTAAAGGTTTGGTCCGCGGGCAGGGTGCCTTCAGATTGCAGGGCGGCCAGCGCGGACTGGAGAAGCTCGGATACGGTCTCTTTCATGCTGTCAGACGACTCGGTTCACAGAAGAATGGGTGTCGGGCAGGGCGCCCGTTGGAAATAGAAGGCGGGTATTATCGCGGAAAGTTGGGGTGTAAGCAAAAAGCTGTGAGGCGTGCAGGAGTGCCCGGCGTTCTATGAGGGCTCGAATTGTGCCTTTGGCGATTCAAACGCAAGTGAGCTTGAATAATCAATAGCCTCTACTTTGCTATTCGAAACTTCGAGTACAAACAACACATGTACGTGAAATTGAGGGTGTTGAGATAAAGATTCGTATTCGGTTCTTTCGTGACGCTCGCACTATATCTTCTGCAGTCTTTGGATCCCTTCGTTGGCAACGATTTTTGAACCTTGATGCGCTTCACCTGCAATGTGGTATGCATGGCGCTATTGATTTTGATCAAATCTAGGAAAGAATAGTGCGCAGTGTTATGTGGGTACCTTGATGCTACAGGTTCTCGAAATATAATAAATGCCGTCTGTAGTGGGTAGAAGGTCAACGATAGCAAAAGGAAGGGTTACTATGCTGCTGCGCCTTAAACGGTCCACCAGTTTTGTTGTCTCACTGGCTGCATCTGCGATGATGGTGGGATGTGCTTCTGGTCCTGATAAAGAATCTGGCAGTATTCAGCAGTACGATTTATCTGCTGTGAACCATCATCTCTTCGGAAAGCTCGAGCATACCGAAAATGGCTACGAATTCACCGAATTCAATAGCTATCCAAATAAAGAAAGCTCCTGGGTGCGATTAACGGACCTGAGCCCCCAATGGGATACTAGCTCCTCGGAATGCACCGAGCCGTTGGGATCATGTAATAGTAACCAAGCTTTATTTATGGAGACCGAGGCGGACTTTACTTTTGGCCGCTCAGCACAATATATTTTCCTTAGTGCCTTTAGTATGGGAATTGGCTTATTCGGGTTGCCGATGGAAGTAACCTTCAACCGCGATGAATATCTGAAAGCTGCCAATGAAGCGGTGGGAAAAATTGAAGGTTACAAAGAAGATTTGCTTCGTTACGATAATATGATTTCGAGTTTTGGAGATCAGGCAGCGGAGGTTAGGGAAAAGCACCTCGATTCCGAGGCGCCGTCTATTAATCTGGTTCCAAAGGATGAGAGCGGGCTTTATGTTCATGAGGCTTTTGCTAATAATTTACCGAGTGTGCGAGCTGTCCTTAAAAACCTACCAAGATTTTATGTGCCTGAGGCCTCGGGCACTACTATTGAAGAAGTTGCTTCAGCCATCAGGTCTGATTCAAAACAGCAGATTGATGTAATGCGGTCCGGCGTTGGTGAGTATGAGGTTAGATGCAGTAATAGAAGCTCAGTATTGAGTGTGAGCTATGAGTGCCCTCAATACACATTAAAGGCGGGCGACAGCTATGATATCCCTATAACCATCAAAACTGTTGACTTGTCAGTATATAAAGATGTTGCCTTTAATCCTGTGCTTTCTGAAAGAAACAGGGATGGTGTCGAAATTGTTTATAAGAACAATAGAATAGGCATTAGGAATTATAGCGAAAATTATATGAAGGTTCGAAATGTAACTTATGCCTACGGTGGTCAGCTATATACTCGAACTAATTTTGGTCGAGTCATTCCTCCGGAGAGTGAGGCGTGGTTGTTGAATGGATTAGATGATGAGTTTGATCCCGAGGACTCGCTCGAAGATATGACGGAAGCTAAACTCAGAACTGGAGTCGTCGAGCTTGGCGCAGGTGTCGAATACGAAATGGGCAGCCGAATTGAATCGATCTTCAGAAAAGAGATGTTTTACCTTTCAGACATTCCATCGATTGAGCGGCTATACGGTTTATAGTGGTCTTTGCATTTCCGTTACTGTTATCAAGAATAGCGGATCAGATCTGTTTATTGAGCCAAAAGGCCAGGCATTTTGCCTGGCCTTTTAGTTGATGGCTCGGGATATTTGGATGAGAAACTGGCCAACCAAGGTCTCCAGCCAAATTTTCGAATTTAGCCAGTTTCCTGGGGGTCCATGTCGATCATCCAGCGGGTTCCTTTTGGCAGCTTTTTCTGGTCCAGCTGTTGGCACAAGTTGCCCAGAATTCGCTTCAGGTGTTTACGGTGATTGCTGCACAGAATCAGTTGCGCCCGGTGGCGGTTGGCTTTGCGGGCGATAACAGCTGGCAGGGGGCCCCAGACCTCAATGCCGGGCGTTTGCGCCATCGGTTTGATGGCGTCCAGCAGCTCCAGGCTGCGTTGCATGGTGTCGGCTTCGGCGCGCAGCACTGCCATGGCCCGGAAGGGGGGGAGTTGCCCGCCCTCCCGCTCGGCCATCAGTTGGTCGGCGATGGCGGGATAATCGCCTCGGCAGAGGGCGTTCAGCAGCGGGTGATCACTGTGGCAGGTCTGGATCAGGACCTTGCCGGGCTTGTCGCCTCGCCCGGCACGTCCGCTCACTTGCAACAGGGTCTGGATCATCTGTTCGGGGGCGCGGAAATCCACGCTGAACAGCCCGCCATCGGCGTTGACCACCACCACCAGGGTGACTTTCGGGAAGTCATGACCCTTGGCCAGCATTTGGGTGCCTACCAGAATACAGGGTTTTCCGCTGTTAACTTTGTCCAGGATGCCCTGAATACTACCCTTGCGCTGGGTGCTGTCCCGGTCAACGCGAACTACGGGGAATTCCGGGAAATGTTCGGCGAGGGTGTCTTCGGTGCGCTCGGTGCCCTGGCCGACTGGCTTGTAGTTCTCGCTCTGACATTTCGGACAGACGGAGGTGGCGGCCTGCTGGTGATCGCAGTGGTGACATCGCATGGCGCGGTCACGGCGATGGTAGGTCAGTCGTGTGTCGCAGTGTGGGCATTCTTCCAGGTGGCCGCAGTCGAAACACATCATCACCGGCGAGTAACCCCGGCGGTTGACGAACACCAGCGCCTGCTCACCCCGGGCCAGGGTATCGCTGATGGCATTCAGCGCGGGCCGGGCCAGGCCTGCCTCCAATGGGCGACTACGAATATCCAGCAGGGTTAGTTCCGGCGGTTGGGCGTTGTTTGCCCGTTCTTCCAGTGCGATCAGTTGGTACTTGCCCTGCCTGGCGTTGTGCCAGGATTCCAGGGAAGGGGTGGCGGAGCCCAGGATCACCGGGCACTGGTTCAAGTGAGCACGGTAGACGGCGACGTCCCGTCCGGAGTAACGAAAACCCTCGCCCTGTTTGTAGGAGCTGTCGTGTTCCTCGTCCACCACGATGCAGCGCAGGTTGGTGAATGGCAGCAGTACGGCGGATCGGGTGCCGATGAGGATGACCGGCTCGCCGTTGCGGATTTTCAGCCAGGTGCGCAGGCGCTGCCCGTCGTTCAGGGCAGAGTGCCAGACCACGATCCGGTCACCAAAATAACGCCGAAAACGGGCGAGAGTTTGTGGGGTCAGGTTGATTTCCGGCACCAGGACGAGGGCCTGTTCATCCGATTGCAGGCGCTCTTTCAGGTAGTGCAGGTAAAGTTCGGTTTTGCCGCTGCCGGTAATGCCATAGAGCAGGCTGGCGGAGAACTGGTCTGTGCGTTCCGGGAGTTTGCTGGCGGCTTCTCGCTGAGCTTCCGATAACCGTGGTGCGGGAAGGCCTTGAGTTGATGCCGTTGTTGGGGGCTTGGGTGTCTCTCCGGCGGCAATCAGGCCCTTGCCCTCGAGGTTGCGCAGTTGAGCGCGGGGGTAGCCCTGTTGCACCAGGTCGCTGGAGGTGATGCCCGGTTTCGCCTCGATGGCTGCTAGTAGGGCCTTCTGTTTATGGGCGTTGGCGGCCAGGGTGATGTCAGTCTCCATGCAATGCCAGTGTTCATCGGCCTTTTCGTGGGCCGGACGACCACGGCGCAGTGCGGGTGGCAGAGCGGTAAACAGGCATTCACCCAGCGGGTGCTGGTAATAGTCGCTGGCCCAACTGAGTAATCGCAGGGTGTTTTCCGGCAGCGCTGGCCACTCTTCCTGGACGCCACTGACCGGCTTCAGCGTGATGCCCGTGGGTGGCTCCACTCCGGTTTCCACCACCAGTCCGGTGAGAGTCTGGCGGCCAAACGGCACTTTCACCCGCTGGCCGGGCTGGAGGTTCAGGCGCTCTGGAATGGTGTAATCGAACAGGCGCCGCAACGGGCGGTTGAGTGCAATGCGAGCGGTTGCGGGCGGTGTCACGGTATATGCCTATCCTGAAAAAAAGGCTGAAAACAGGGGGTGGCGCCGGGCATGGGCGCTTGCTGTCGGCTGACGGTGCTGAAGATACTTGCCTGGAGCCGGGTTTGTCAGTAAGATTCGCGGTCTGTTTATGGCCGGGCTTGATTGTGCACGGTCTTTTCAATGGATTCAAACATGCGGTGCCTGGCGCTGACGCTGGTTTTTCAGTGGGTGATCGGGTAGCGGCATGACCGAAAGAGGTTCGCCATGAAAGAAGGTCTTCACCCGAAGTACGAAGAGATTTCTGTTAACTGCTCTTGCGGTAACAGCTTCAAGACTCGCTCCACCTTTACCCAGGATCTGCAGCTGGACGTATGTTCCCAGTGCCACCCGTTCTATACCGGTAAGCAGAAGGTAATGGACACCGGCGGTCGTATCGAGCGCTTCAACAAGCGTTTCGGTGGTCGCATCGGCGGCGGCAAGAAGTAATAAGCCGTACCGAAATGCCAGAAAAAAGCGCCTACAGGCGCTTTTTTCGTTTTTGGGGCACAATTTTTTCGATGTTGGCCAAATGCACTATTGACGGATGCATTTAGGCCTTTCGTGTGGGTTGTTGTTTCTAAATGTCCGGGCCATAATGGCTTTCCAGTCTGATGCTTTTCGGGCTGGATCTAACTCTAAAACGTGACAAACGGAACAGTGGCAATGTCTCAAGATCTGAAAGATGCAGCCCTTGAATATCACGCCAAACCGCGGCCGGGTAAGCTGAGTGTTGAAATCACCAAGCCCACCCGTACCTCCCGCGACCTTTCCCTGGCGTACAGCCCCGGGGTTGCCGAACCGGTCCGAGAGATCGCGAAGGACCCCGAGAATGCTTACAAGTACACCGCCAAGGGCAACCTGGTGGCCGTGATCTCTGACGGCTCCGCCATCCTGGGTCTTGGTAACCTCGGTCCCCTGGCGAGCAAGCCGGTAATGGAAGGCAAAGGCGTACTGTTCAAGCGCTTCGCCGGAATTGATGTCTTCGATATCGAAGTGGATTCCGAAAGCCCGCAAGCGTTTATCGAAACCGTTGAGCGTATCGCCGATACCTTTGGTGGTATCAACCTCGAAGACATCAAGGCACCGGAGTGTTTTGAGGTAGAGCGTGCACTCATCGAAAAATGTAGCGTGCCCATCTTTCATGATGACCAGCACGGTACAGCAATCGTGACTGCAGCCGGCATGATCAATGCCCTTGAGCTGCAGGGTAAAAAAATCGAAGAGGCAAAGGTGGTTTGTCTGGGCGCTGGTGCCGCCGCCATTGCCTGCACGAAGTTGTTGATCAGTTGCGGGATCCGCCCTGAAAACATCTTCATGCTTGACCGCAAGGGTGTGATCCACTCTGGTCGTGAGGATCTTAACCAGTACAAGGCCATGTTCGCCAATGAGACGGACAAGCGCACGCTGGATGATGCGATTGAAGGCGCGGATGTGTTCCTCGGCCTGTCAGGCCCGGACCTTCTGTCTGCCGATCAATTGAAGAAAATGGCGCCAAACCCGATTGTGTTTGCCTGCTCCAACCCGGATCCGGAGATCAGTCCGGAAGTGGCCCTGGCTGCCCGCGATGATCTGATCATGGCAACCGGTCGTTCGGATTACCCGAACCAGGTGAACAATGTGTTGGGCTTCCCATTCATCTTCCGTGGTGCCCTGGACGTTCGTGCAACGGCCATCAATGAAGAAATGAAAGTGGCTGCGGTTCACGCGATCCGTGAACTGGCCAAAGAGCCTGTGCCTGCGGAAATCTGTGAGGCGTATGGCGTGGACAGTCTTGAGTTCGGCAAGGAATACATCATTCCCAAGCCGATGGATGTGCGTTTGCTGGAAATGGTGCCTGCTGCTGTCGCGCGGGCAGCGGTGGATTCCGGCGTTGCCCGTAATCCGTACCCGGCGCATTATCCACTGAAGTCCATGGACGACATTATCTGATCGTTCTGGCTTCATAAAAAAACCGGCGGAGATCCCGCCGGTTTTTTTGTGTCTGGCCTCCGGCCAGCCGGGGCGCTAGAAAATCTGGCGGGAGAGGTCGTCTGGCTCCTCACTGGCGCCATTGTCATTATGGTTTTCCGGCGGCAACGGAGCGGGGGCCTCCTCGGTACGGAATAGTTCGAACACGCCGTCGCTGCCCGGTCGGGCCCGTTCGCCGGTTTCCGGATCAATCCGGATGCTGACGATGCCGTTGGGGCGCGGCATGGTTTTGGGTTCCGTGCCTTCCAGTGCCACCTTCATGTAGTCGATCCAGATGGGAAGGGCGGTGGACGAGCCGTATTCGCCACGGCCAAGCGGGGCCGGTTGGTCAAAGCCTACCCAGACGGTCGTTGCCAGGTCATGGTTGAAGCCGCTGAACCAGGTATCTTTCTGCTGGTTGGTGGTGCCGGTCTTGCCAGCGATGTCGCTGCGATTCAGGGCCAGCGCGCGTCGGCCGGTCCCGCGTTCAATCACGTCGCGCATCATGGAGTGCAGGATGTAGACGGCTCGCTCGTCGGCCAGGCGGCGCATGATGCGGGGGTTGTCACCATCATCAGCAGAGGCGGGCAGGGCCATGCCTTTGGTTTCCGGCAGCGTCTCCGAGTCGATTTGCGCCTTATTCTGGTTTTCGGCCAAATCTTCGCAATTGTCATCGCAGAGAATGGTCTCGGGTGCTTCGTACACCACAGTGCCGTCGGACTTCTTGATGGTGTTGATCAGGTAAGGCTGCACGTCGTAACCGCCGTTGGCAATGACGGCGATGCCGCGCGCCAGTTCCATGGGGGTCAGTTGGCCGCTACCCAGGGCCAGGGAAAGGTCCTTCGGCATTTTGTCCGTGGGGATTTTTAGCTGCTTCAGGTAGTCCAGCGTGGTCTCCGGGCCCAGGTCCCGTAACAGTCGAATCGAGATCAGGTTGCGTGAGCGATACAGGCCTTCACGCAGGGTGGTGGGGCCATAGAACTGCCCGGACGCATTCTGTGGGCGCCAGGCCGTTTCCAGCTCGGAGTCGTCAAACACGATGGGGGCATCGTTGTAGACGGTAGCAGGCGTTTTGCCATTGGCCAGGGCGGAAAGATACAGGAATGGCTTGAAGTTGGAGCCGGGCTGACGTTCCGCCTGGCTGGCACGATTGTATTTGCTCTGGTTGAAGCTGTAGCCGCCACTGAGCGCCTCTATGGCGCCGGTCTGGGCATCCAGCGAGATCAGTGCGCCTTCGACCCGCGGTACCTGCGCCAGTGCAACCTGCAGCTGCGCCTGGTTGGTGGGGGTGTCGCCTTCATCGTTGTCTGAAACCGGCGTATCCATGACCTTCACATAAACAACGTCGCCCTTTGAGACAACATCCGACGGCTTTTTGGGTGCCGGACCGGTCAGGTTTTCCGTGCGATGGCGTTTTGCCCATTCCATGGTGCTGAATGCCATGGTGGCCGGGCCCAGATCCCGAAGGTGTACCCGGGTGGTGCCCGCGTCATCGTCAATGCCAGTCACAACGGCGGGAATCAGGGATTCCACAGGTACGTAGTTGCGCATCTGGCTGGAGAGTTGTTCCTCCGTCATTCCATCGACATCAAAGCTGCCTATGGCGCCCCGGAAGCCATGCCGGCGGTCGTAAGCTTCCAGGCCGTTGCGCAAAGTCTCGGTGGCTGTTTGCTGTTTTTTGCTGTCGACGGTCAGAGTCACGGTGTAACCATCGGTATAGGCGCCCTCGCCAAACCGGCGGACCATTTCAGCGCGGGCCATCTCAGCCACGTAGTCCGCATCCACCTCCATTTCCCGGGTGTTGTAACTGGCCGTAATAGGCGCCTGGATAGCGAGCGACCACGCATCTTCCGAGATGTAACCGAGCTCCTTCATGCGGCCCAGGATCCAGTCCCTGCGTTTGAGTGCCCGGTCCGCATTGGCCAGGGGGTTATAGGCTGATGGCGCTTTGGGCAGGCCGGCAATCATGGCCATTTGGGCCAGAGAAAGCTCGTTGACCGGTTTGTCGTAGTAAACCTGGGCTGCCGCTGCCAGCCCGTACGAGCGGTTGCCCAGGTAGATCTTGTTCAGGTACAGCTCGAAGATCGTGTTTTTATCAAGCTGTCTTTCGATCTGCAGAGCCAGCAGTATCTCGCTGAACTTCCGAATAAACGTCTGGTCGCGGGTCAGGAAATAGTTTTTGGCCACCTGCATGGTGATGGTGCTGCCACCCGATTGAATCGAGCCGGTGGAAACCAGTTCGAAGGCTGCCCGGGCCAGGCCCATGACATCAACGCCAAAGTGATCAAAGAAGCGGGAGTCTTCGGCAGCCAGGAAAGCTTGCAGCTGCAGCTGGGGAACCTCTTCGATTGTGACAGGCTCCCTTCTCTTTTCGCCAAATTCTGCTATTAATTTGTTGTCATTGCTATACACCCTTAAAGGGGTTTGTAGCTTGACGTCCATAAGCTGTTGTACCGGTGGCAGGTTTGGCCGCAGGTACAGGTACAGGCTGGAGGCGACGATGATGCCGATGCTAAGGCCGGTCAGCATGAACCATGCGAAAATACGAGACGTGCGCAGCAAATAGGGCATTTTTTCCTGACAAATGTTGGATATAGGTCTATGATCTGAGAAATTACTTTAGATGGGAACCTGTTCCCTTTTATGAAAAATCTCTCTGTTATTTGAAAGATTGCATTGTAGACTGAATAGCCAGAAAATTCTCTTACATAAAAAACAGATGGGGCTCCGCTGAGATAATCGCCGTAACAGGGAGTGGTTCGGGGTTCCAGGGCAAGGTGTAGTTAACCAGTACAGGTGAGCGCGTGTTCGGATTACCAGGAAAAAAATCCAGTGCGGTGCTGGGAGTGGATATAAGCTCCAGTTCTGTGAAGCTTCTGGAACTCTCCAAACATGGAGACCGTTACAGGGTCGAAAGTTATGCCGTAGAGCCATTACCCGTCGATGCGGTTGTGGAAAAAAACATCACCAATGTGGAAGCGGTGGGTGAAGTCCTCAAACGCGTGGTGTCGAAGTCCCGCACCAGCGTCAAAAATGTAGCGGTCGCGGTGTCGGGCTCTGCGGTCATTACCAAGGTCATCCAGATGGACTCGGGAATGAACGAGTTTGAGATGGAAGACCAGATCGCTCTGGAAGCCGACCAGTACATTCCCTATCCCCTTGACGAAGTTGCCATTGATTTCGAAGTGCAAGGGCCCTCCGAAGACAACCCCGAACGAGTTGACGTTCTGCTGGCGGCATGCCGGAAGGAAAACGTGGACGTCCGGGAAGACGTCATGGAAATTGCCGACCTCAACACCAAAGTGGTTGATGTTGAAGCTTACGCCCTCGAGCGTGCCTACGCGTTGATTGAGCCCCAGCTGGATTCGCAGGGCGAGGAGCTGGTGGTGGCGGTGGTCGATATCGGCGCAACCATGACCACCCTGAGCGTGCTGGCCGAAGGGCAAACGGTCTATACCCGTGAGCAGATTTTTGGCGGCAAGCAGTTGACCGAGGAGATTCAGCGTCGTTACGGCCTGTCTGTGGAAGAAGCAGGCCTGGCCAAGAAGCAGGGCGGCCTGCCGGATGACTACGAAGAGGAAGTGCTCATGCCGTTCCGCGAAGCTGTGGTTCAGCAGGTAGCCCGGGCGCTTCAGTTCTTCTTCGGGGCCAGCCAGTACAACGTGGTGGATTATGTGGTGCTTGCCGGCGGTACCTCCTCGATTCAGGGATTGACCGAAATGGTGGAAGAGAAAACCGGCACCCCCACGCTGGTGGCAAATCCGTTTGCCAATATGTCGGTGGGTTCGCGAGTCAACGCATCGGCACTGGGTAATGATGCCCCCTCGCTGATGATTGCCTGTGGCCTGGCAATGAGGAGTTTCGACTGATGGCGAAGATTAACCTCAGGCCCTGGCGAGAAGAACTTCGGGCGGAAAAGCAGAAGCAGTTTATCGTAATGATTCTTGGGGCTGTCATTATTGCTGGCGGCCTGGTTTATTTGTGGAAGTCCGATATGGACAGCCGCATTGCCTACCAGGAATCCCGTAATGCCTACATTGAGCGGGCCACGCAGGAACTCAACAAGCAGATCAAGGAAATTGAAAACCTCAAGCGTAAGCGGGACGAGCTTCTGGCGCGCATGCAGGTCATCCAGGATCTGCAGGGTAAGCGTCCGGTCATCGTCCGTGTGTTTGACGAGCTGGTTCGAACCCTCCCTGATGGGCTTTTCTACACGGACCTTAAGAAAACCGGCGACAATATCGCCATCGTCGGCATGGCCGAATCGAACAGCCGTATCTCGAACCTGATGCGACAGTTTGAGGAATCTGACTGGTTCGCCAATCCCAACTTGTCCAATGTGTCTGCGGCAGACAGTCGTCGAGCCGGTTATAGCCAGTTCAACCTCTCTGTGCAGCAAAAAACGCCAGAGCCCGAAGGGGAGGATAAGGAATGAGCCTCGCGGACTCGCTGAAAAAACTGAATGACTTTGATATCAACGATCTTGATCTCAACAATGCAGGGATCTGGCCGACACCGGTTAAAGCCATTGTTGCGCTGATTGTGTTCGGGCTGATCATGGGCGGCGGCTACTGGTTTTTCATCAAGGACCAGTACGCCCAATTGGAGCGCGTGGCGCAGAAAGAGCAGGAGCTCAAGCAGACCTACGAGCGCAAGGCCTACCAGGTAGCCAACCTGGATACGTTCAAGCAGCAGATGGAAGAGATGCAGGAAACCTTCGGTGCGCTGGTGCGGCAGCTGCCCAGCGAAACGGAAGTGCCAGGCCTGTTGGAAGACATCACCAATACGGCGCTTGGCAGTGGCCTTTCCTTGCAGGAAGTGGCGTTGCAGCCAGAGGTTCAGCGTGACTTCTATGCGGAATTGCCCATCAATATCCGGGTCTCAGGTTCTTACCATGAGCTGGCGTCTTTTGTGAGCAGCGTTGCCGGGTTGCCCCGGATTGTGACGCTCCATGACTTAACCATAAAACCAACTGGCGGAGATGGAGAGCAGCTTGATATGCAGGTTGTTGCCCGTACCTACCGCTACCGGGCTGGAGAGTGAGCATGACAGGAAAGCATGCAGGAAAAGCCTGGCTGAGTGTGTGTCTGGCCTCTTTGCTGGCGGCGTGTACCCCAGACGACGGCTTCTCGGATCTTGACAAGTTTATGGCCGATACCCGGGCCAAGCCCCGCGGGCACGTTGAGCCTCTTCCTGAATTCAAGGCCTATGAGGCATTCAGTTACTCGGCGGCAGACCGGCGAGCGCCTTTTGAACCACCGATGGATGTTCAACTGACCATGGTGGATGACCAGCCGGTCAGTGAGGTGGAGCCGGATCTGGATCGTCCCCGTGAGGTGCTTGAGAACTTCTCCATGAACGAACTGGAGATGGTCGGCACGCTGGAAAGCAAGGACGGCGTGATGTACGCGTTGGTGAAGGATGGTACCGGAGTCGTCCACAGGGTCCGTAAAGGGAACTATATGGGCCAGAATTACGGCCGCATTGCCGGCATTAGTGAGACTCGTATCGAATTGATTGAAATCGTTCCCAATGGTCGGGGCGGATGGGTTGAACGCCCGCGCTCCCTGTCTCTGGATGAAGGCTGAGGAGCGGTCAAAGGATGAACACACGAACCATGTTTGCAGAAAAAGTATTGGGGTCGAGGCTAGCGATGTTCAAAAAACTCAAGGTCTGTGCCGGCGTCATCGCCGTAGGGTTATGGAGCAGCCTGGCCAGCGCGGTCACGCTGGAGGACATGTCTTTCACATCGCTGCCGGGGGAAGCGTTGGAGGTGGTCCTGAAATTTGATGGGACGCCGCCCGAAACTTCGGGTTACACCATAGAGCGACCGGCTCGTATCGCCCTGGATCTGCGTGACACCAGCAGTGGTCTGGATAAGCGCAGTATGTCTCTGGGAACCAGCAACGCCCAGAGTGTAACGGTAGTGGAAGCAGGCAACCGTACCCGCCTGATTTTCAACCTTGTTGAGCTGGTGCCCTATGAAACCCGGCGGGAAGATAACAGCCTGGTCTTGACTATTGGCGAGAATCCCCAGGAGGTGGCTACCTATTCAGATGCCTCTGTCGAGGCGCCAACGGAAAAGATGATTGTTGCCGGCCCGGGCGCTGATGCTGACGCTAAGACTGTCGCAGAGAATGCCATTGAAGGCGTGGATTTCCACCGCGGACAGGATGGCGAGGGCCGGGTGACCGTTGACCTGGGCAGCAGCAACGCAGCCGTAAACCTGGTAGAGCAGGGCGGCCTGATCCGACTGACCATGCCCGGACTGGTTGTGCCGGAAAAGCTGCGTCGCCGGCTGGATGTTACCGACTTTGCAACACCGGTTAAACGAATTGATACATTCATGGAAAACGGTCGGGCAACCATTGAGATTCAGCCCGAGGACGCTTACGACTACATTGCTTACCAATCGGGCTCTGAATTTACCGTCAGTGTTGAACGGTTGACTGAAGCTGAAGCCGAAGCCCGGCGAGAAGAAAAGTTCCCTTACACTGGCGAGCGCCTGTCCCTGAACTTCCAGGACATTGAGGTGCGCTCGGTTCTGCAGTTGCTTGCAGACTTCACCGGCCTGAACCTGGTGGCTAGCGATACGGTGAATGGCAGCATTACCCTGCGCCTGCAGAATGTGCCCTGGGATCAGGCTCTGGATCTCATCCTGAAAACCAAGGGCCTTGATAAGCGCCGAATAGGTAATGTGCTTCTGGTTGCGCCGGCGGATGAAATTGCGGCCCGCGAAAAGCTGGAGCTTGAAACCGAAAAGCAAATCGCCGAGCTGGCTCCGATTCGCCTCGATATCATTCAGGTGAACTACGCCAAGGCGGCCGACATTGTATCCCTGATTCAGGCGGATAAGGACCTGATATCCGACCGTGGGTTTATTTCTTCGGATGCCCGCACCAACACGATCAGTGTTCGTGAAACGGCTGAGAAGCTCGAAGAGATTCGTCAGCTGGTGGATACCTGGGACGTGCCGGTTCGGCAGGTAAGTATTGAGGCGCGTATTGTTCGGGCTCAAACCAACGTTGCGGAAGATCTCGGTGTTCGCTGGGGCGGAGCTGCATATGACAATGAGGATAATAATATCTTTGCCATCGGCGGCTCACAAGGCGCTGTCGGGGAAGCAGTTGCAGATTCTGGCACTGATAACGGGGATACAGCGGATTTCCGGGAAGGCATAACTTTTCCGGGGGCCATGGCGGTTGACCTGGGTGTAACCGCTGCCGGTACGTCTTCTTTTGCCATTGGCTGGGGAGGCAGTGACTTCCTTGTGGATCTTGAACTTTCGGCACTGGAGACGGATGGCAAGGCGGAAGTGGTTTCCCAGCCTCGGGTCGTTACGGCCGATCGCCAGACCGCGACGATCAAATCCGGTGAAGAGATCCCATATCAGGAGGCTTCGTCCAGCGGCGCGACCTCGGTATCGTTCAAAGAGGCGGTGCTGTCGCTGGAAGTGACTCCGCAAATTACCCCTGACGACAAGATCATCATGGACCTGGTGGTTAGCCAGGACTCCCGTGGTGAAGTGACCGCAGGCATTCCATCCATCAATACCAACGAGATAGCTACGCAGGTGCTGGTGGCAAACGGCGAAACCGTGGTGCTTGGTGGCATCTTCCAGTCAGAGGTGGCTACCCAGGTAACAAAGACACCGTTCCTGGGGGATATCCCATACCTCGGTCGGCTGTTCAAACGGACTGAGAAAATTGACGAACGGTCGGAGTTGTTAATCTTTATTACCCCGAAGATTATCAAGACCGATTTGCTTCGCTAGTCAGTCTGCTGTGTCTGCAAAAAAGCCGCCGCATTGTCCGGCGGCTTTTTTGTGCGCGAAAGCTCGACCGGCTTATGGAAATGGGCGCCCTGTGCTATTCTCACTCGCCTGAAATCACCTGAGCGGAAATTATGTCTTTGCCCAAACGTGTAGTTCTGGTTGGGCCCATGGGGGCCGGAAAAAGCACCATCGGCCGGATGCTTGCGAAGGAGCTTGGCTATCGATTCCTCGATTCAGACCGTATTATCGAGGAGCGGTGCGGCGCCAATATTCCCTGGATATTTGATGTCGAGGGGGAAAGTGGTTTTCGTGAGCGGGAAACCGCGATGCTCAAGGAACTATCCGAAGAACCCGGTACCGTGCTCGCCACGGGTGGGGGCGCAGTGATGCGCTCCGAGAATCATGTCTTGTTGAAGTCGGACGCCATGGTGGTATACCTGCGCGCCTCCATTGATCAGCAGATCGAGCGGACGCGGAAAGACCGAAACCGTCCGCTGCTGCAGAATGACAACCCCGAAGCAGTATTACGCAAATTGTTTGCCCTGCGTGACCCCATTTACACCGAGTTGGCGGACATCGTCATGCACACCGACCGGAAGAGCCCGCGGCTTGTGGTTCGACAGCTCGTTAATCGATTGAATCCGAAAACGCCCCGGCACAAACGCCAGCGGCGCAAAGAAGGTCGTTCCTATGCAAAAGGTACTTCGTGAACTTACCGTAGATCTGGGTGAGCGTAGCTACCCGATTGTTATCGGCCAGGGGTTGTTGGGCGCCTTTGATCTGACACCGTGGGTGGTTGGTAGCCAGGTAATGATTGTTACCAACGACACCGTCGCCCCTTTGTATTTGGAAAAAGCCAAAGCCTGCTTCCCCGGCAAGGCAGTCGACGTGGTCGTGTTGCCTGATGGTGAGAAGTACAAGGACTGGCAAACCCTGAATCTCATCTTTGATGCGCTGCTGGAAAAGCGTCACACACGAAAAACCACCATTGCAGCGTTGGGCGGGGGCGTTGTCGGGGACATGGCGGGGTTTGCGGCTGCAACCTACCAGCGCGGTGTCCCCTTTATCCAGATTCCAACCACTTTGCTTTCCCAGGTTGACTCTTCGGTTGGGGGGAAAACCGGCATCAATCACCCTCTGGGCAAGAACATGGTGGGTGCTTTCCATCAGCCGCAGGCCGTCCTCATTGATGCTGATACGCTTGGCACTCTCCCCCCTCGGGAAGTGTCTGCAGGCCTCGCTGAGGTCATCAAGTACGGTCTGATCCGTGATGAGCCGTTCCTTGAGTGGCTGGAACAGAACATGGATGCGCTTTTGTCGCTGGACGCGACGGCACTGGGCGAGGCCATATACTGCTCCTGTCAGTGTAAGGCCGATGTCGTGGCGCAGGATGAAAAAGAGGGCGGGTTGCGCGCCATTCTCAACCTGGGGCATACGTTTGGCCATGCGATTGAAACCTTTGCCGGCTATGGCAACTGGCTGCACGGCGAAGCAGTAGGAACCGGTATGATGATGGCGGCAGACCTGTCGGTGAGGGAAGGGAACCTGACCCCGGAAGATCGTACCCGTGCCGTCAATCTGATTGGTCGGGCATCGCTGCCTTCCATGGCGCCGGAAGGGATGACGTCTGAAGACTTCATGGGGCTTATGGCGGTCGATAAAAAGAACGTGGATGGTGCCCTTCGTCTGGTGCTCCTTCGGGCTCTGGGCGACGCCTACGTGACTGCAGACGCCAGCGTTGATAACCTCCAGGCAACACTTCAGGCTTTTATTCGATAGGGATGGCGTGTGGCTCGAGACACTCTGAACAGTCTTGAAGATGGCGGGCTTTTCCCGCGTCTGCAACAACGCTATGCCTTGCGGGAAAATCCGCTGGAAATGGAGGCCCCGTTTTTTCCGGATGCCGGACGGCAACAGGCGTTGGAGTCCTTGCGCCACCTGTGCGGCTTTGGCGATATGGCGTTGGTGGTGACAGGGGCGCCTGGCTCTGGAAAGACGCGGCTGTTGGCCGAGTTCGCCCGCCACGAAGCTTCCCGCCTGGATATTCACCGGATACCGGTATCAGCGTTGGGTAGCAGTCTGGCGCTGGCGCGTGAACTGAGGAAAATGGCGCGCTCCGCCATTCCCGAGGATGCCGATGCGCGGGAAGCCATTCAGGGCTATTTCCGATGGTCTGAAAATCGGGCCCAGCGGGGTCAAAGGCAAGTGCTTCTTGTGGATGACGCGGATCAGGGTGCTCCGGAAGCCGTGCAGATGCTTTTGGCAGGATTTCTGGCCGCTGACCGTTCCGTGGCGGCAGTTCCGGTTTTTACCGGCAAAGACGCCTTGCATTCCCTGCTGGCCGAGCCCGCTGAAACCGTACACGTCCATCATATTTCTCTCGCCCCACTTTCCCAGGCCGATATCCTTGCTTACCTTCGCCCACGGGTCGAGAGAGCGGGAGGCTCGGAAAAGCAGCTGTTGGCGCCGTCGAGACTGAAAAAAATCGAAGCCTTGAGTGGTGGCAGCTTTAGCGGCGTTCAGAAGGCAGCGCCCAGCGTCTGGCTGGACATGGCCCCGGGCGGATCCATAAAGCCGGTTCGTGCGAAAGCTTCCCTGCCTTCGCTTCGCTCATTGCGCTGGCCGGCTCTGGCTGTGTTGTTGCTGGGTGGTTCCTTCTGGTTTGTTTCCCAGCAATACGATAATGCAGTGCGTCAGTCGGAGCCGCAGGCCGACAAGCCCAAGCCGGTGCGCAAGAGCATTACCATTGGTCCGGAGACAACTGTGTCGTCCCCGAGCGCTGCCGAGAGTGAGCCAAAATCGCTGCCAGAACCCTCCCTGTTGCCTGAAACGCAGCCGGCGTCCGGCGATGATTTGGAGCTTGAGCAGGCGAAGGAACAGGAGCCGTCCCAGGAGGGGAGTTCTGAGCCTGAGACGGTGCTTGCACAAGTCGAATCGCCCCAGGCTGTTCCAGAGCCAGAGCCAGAGCCAGAGCCAGAGCCAGAGCCAGAGCCAGAGCCAGAGC
>ERZ1673960.13-NODE-13-length-129317-cov-801.138123_pt1 | contig 129317 bp, 112 predicted proteins | sample MGYA00580190_ERZ1673960 | MGnify/ENA primary metagenome ERZ1673960 (study PRJEB41334, sample SAMN05608106) | rock metagenome | biome: terrestrial subsurface; feature: shale formation; material: shale | place: USA: Pennsylvania ...
TTATGGTGGCGATCTTACCACCTACGTTGGTGTCCGGAATCATTGAACCACTACAGGTCTAGCAGCTATTGGCGGCGGAAGTCTTGCAAGTGGCGGTTTGGGCATGGCTGGTGGTACTGCGGTTGTGTCGGGAATTAGCTCTACGACAGGCGCCGCCGCATCGTCCCTAATAGCAGGTGCATCCGAAAACTAGGCCTCACCAGCATTATCGATCGGCATTTATATTGGTCTCAATATCTAGGTATCCCAAGCTTATCAAGTTCTTTTGTCTGACATCTGTACACATCGGCTGGTGAGCCTTTGTATTTACAGGCAGCTATTATCCCAGCTCGGTCGGAAGACGTTAATCCAGAAAGATCAGGAGCTGGCCCCATCCGCTTCAACTTGTTCAGCTCCTTTTCCTGGCAGCTGTATACATCGGCTGGTGAGCCTTTGTATCTACAGGCAGCTATGATTCCACGTCGGTCGGAAGACGTTAATCCAGACAGATCAGGAGCTGACCCCGTCCGCTTCAACCTGTTCAGTTCCATTTTCTGGCAACTGTACACATCCGCTGGTGAACCTTTGTATTTGCACGCAGCTATGATTCCAGCTCGTTCGAAAGACGTTAGTCCGGACAAATTGGGAGCTGGCCCTGTCTGCTTCAACTTATTCAGCTCCTTTTCCTGGCAACTGTATACATCGGCTGGTGAGCCTTTGTATCTACAGGCAGCTATGATTCCACGTCGGTCGGAAGACGTTAGTCCGGACAAATTGGGAGCTGGCCCCGTCTGCTTCAACTTACTCAGCTCCTTTTCCTGGCAGCTGTACACATCGGCTGGTGAGCCTTTGTATTTGCACGCAGCTATGATTCCACGTCGGTCGGAAGACGTTAATCCAGAAAGATCAGGGGCTGGCCCCGTCCGCTTTAACCTGTTCAGCTCCATTTTCTGGCAACTGTACACATCCGCTGGTGAACCTTTGTATTTGCACGCAGCTATGATTCCAGCTCGTTCGAAAGACGTTAGTCCGGACAAATTGGGAGCTGGCCCCGTCTGCTTCAACTTACTCAGCTCCTTTTCCTGGCAGCTGTACACATCGGCTGGTGAGCCTTTGTATTTGCACGCAGCTCTGATTGCAGCTTGGTCGGCATCAGAGATAACATTGGCGTCTTTGCTTATATCAAAGTTTTCATTATTTCCTGGGGTTTGTCTCTGCGAACCGGATGGTGGCTTCTGTTCTTTGGGATTATTTAGGATTGCGCTTCGCAATAAATTTAGAAGTCGCTCACTGATCCATCCATCCATTACTTGCCCATGCGCTTTTTGAAAAGCTTTGACCGCAGCGGCAGTCTGGGGGCCAAAATCACCATCCACCGGCCCAGGGTTGTAGCCGAGATCGGTCAGAAGCTGTTGAGCCTCTCTCGTGTATCGGGCATTGGGCTTCGTGGAAGCATTATTAGTCGGTGCGCTTGTTGAGCTTGATGACAAGTTCCGCTTAATGCGGGTGGCTTCTGCTGTTGCCTCGGATTCTATTGCTCCTCTCCATTCCTCCACCTGACGCTGAGCTAACGCCCGATTGCCCTGGCGATAACGGTATCTACCGCAGCGGCTATTGTAGTCATCGACTATTTCATTGAACCGGTCAATCCCGGAATTGCTAACGAAGATACCCCGCATTGCCTCAATTCGAATTCCGCCTCTAATACACCAACGGATCTGAGGAATTGATAAAATATTGTTAGTCCCTTTCGGGGGCTTCTCGTATTCGGGTTGAGTTTCATCATAGCGACTGGAGGCATTAGAACCTTGAGGTGGGGTTTTATTCTGGGAGTTTTCATCTAAATCGGTAAGGGATAGATCAGACAAATTCCCTCCGTTGCCCTTACCATCGGTCGACTCAGAATATTCTGGATTTTTCTCACCCTGAGAATTGAGCGAGCTAGCCGTTTGCTCCGTGGAACTGTTCTTGGACATGACGTACAGAATAACCAGTACAATTACGGCCAATGCCCACATTACAGATTTCGAATCCACAGGCATGCCACTTGAAGTTTCAGATGATTTCAAAGTGGGACTGGGTTCTTGAGCCTGACTCTGGCCGCCCTCCCTGCTGGCAGTCGCTGCATCCTCTTTTTTCTCAGCATTCGATCGATCCGGTTCTACTACACCTTTATTGCTCTCTCCCAAAGGTCTCAAATCACTGAGATCTGACACGAGATCCACCAATCCCGCAAAACCTTTGCCGTCCTTGCTGTTGGTGTCCATTGTCAAACAACCTTCCAAGTTATTAGTTCAAAATACTGCTAATTCTTTTACCACCTTGTTTAAACAAGATACTCATAGCTGCCTGAAGGATGTGGACGTTACTGACATCCAGGTAAGATAGACTTGCAACGAGTTTCTTGTCGTCTTTGTGACTAATGTGAAAAGCCCCATTGGCTGTCCAGGTAATAAGTTCTCTCCATTGACAAAACTGGCTACCCCCTTTTGAGAGCAGCCCTCGCCTCGATAACTCCAACCCTTGATCAGTCACTGTTACCGGTCCCAAGTGGAATTTTTGACCGGCTCTTAAGCTGTTTAGAAACTCCGTTAAAAGCCGGACGCCCACTGAACGCCATAAACGGTCAACAAAGCTTGAATATGTGGATTCATTCTTTAATTCAATTTCCATGCTCTGATTTCGAGAAAAGAGCATGATTGTATAAGTCGTTCCAGAGGAAATTCCGTTTACTGAGCGACTCACTCCCCCCCACCGGACTCCCGACACATCATCAAGTTGGATCTTTTGACCTTTCCACTCGATACCATCTGGAGAAATCCGGAGTTTGTTCTTGAAAATAGCACCGACTTCGGCTTCAAAAGTTATTTCTTTTTGCCATTCCTTTTCCTGTCTCGCAGCATCTTGAATCAATCGTTCGCGTTGCTCAGCAAGATCATCGAGGGCTCCTGCATCTTCAGCAGTCCTCTCGGCGACATCGACTACCTCAGCGAAGACCTCCTGAAGCATTTCGGTAATCTTTTTTGCTAACTCAAGTTTTGCGAAGTCATTGTTCAGCGTAATCGCGAGCGCTCGGACAGGATAAGCCGCCTCACGACTAGCCTCATGTGGGAGTCCCCGGCTTTTTTGAATCACCTGAATGGGCTGGGCAACGAAATCCCAATTCCTTGTGACCTCACAAAGCCTATCGATGATGGGCTCAAGATCCGCGTCCCCCACCCCCAGCTCAAGCGCTTCCTCGACTCGATCTACTAGAAGAGTAATGTTCTCCCCTTCCCGCGCCAAAAATACTTGTGCCTCAACTTCATATGATTCAACAAGGTCTCCAAGCAATTTTGGCCCTGGAGCTTCGCCAAGTTCAGTTGCCTTTTCCACGGTTACGGTTATCGCCTCAATAAGATCCTTTGACTTCATCTTGTTGAGAGCGCTTTTCATAACCTGTCGGTAGTAGCGCCTTCTTTCCGAAATCCCCGCTTCAACAACTGATATATCGGTGATTTCTGAAAAACCCGAAACCACTCGCTCCTCGTTGATTACACGACGAAGCGGCTCAGGCTCCACATCCTGAAATGCCCAGCTCAGCTCGAGTAGCCAATCGGACATAATGCGAGGTTGGGTGAAATTGGACCGACTAATAGCTGCTGCAACAGCGTTGCAACGGACAACCGGAAGAATATTGTCCAGAGAGAACAGTCCGGATGGATTGCTTTCAACGACTGCCAAAACCTCTGACGCTTTTTTGGGTCCAAGCCCGGGTAGCCAAGCTAACTCCGCTTCCAAACGCTTTCTCGGCATCGTAAGAATAGAGCGGGCTTCAGAACATTCCTGGGGTTCTAGCAATAGAGCGCCCTCATCCGCCAACTCCATGATTCGGCGGCGGTCATCTCTGGGTGTTGCACCAAGCGCTCTAAAAGGATTATCAAATAAGTCCATATTTAATCCTTTTCCTCCCCCCAAACAAAACCGATACTCGTCGAGCGCGTCCCTTTTTCCTGAGGTAAGCTGGCGAAAGCCGCTTCCAGACTTTCGTCATCCAGTTGTGCCTTGCCATTTTTTGCGGTTATCCGAGCGGCTTCTCGGACAAAGAATGCTGCATCTGAAAGGGGCCTCCCGACGAGCGCCTTCACAAAACTTTCAACCGCAAGTTCTCGTGACAGAGGGATGCCAGAAAGCAACGAGCCTAATAACGACCTGATTTCGTCGACCGAAGGCATACCGACCTCAATTACGTGATCAAACCGCCCACGCCTGAGTATTGCCGGATCAATCATGTCAATCATGTTGGTCATGCCAATAACTAACACCCGGTTACTGATCGCCTCTGGAATCCGCCTTAGAAACTCAGCTACTTCCTCGACATGATGAAGACCAGAGCTACTTCCAGAGCGTCGGTCAGTAAGAAATGCCTCCATCTCATCGATCACAACGATTGAGGGAGCGTTATCCAAAGCTTTGTCGAATACCTCGGATATCTTTTTGCTCGTCTCGTGAATGTAAGGGCTTCCCACACTGTTAGAATCTATCGCATAGCTGGGCCAGCCAATGAACTCAACCAGACGGTCCACGGCAAAGGTCTTCCCGCACCCTGGCGGCCCATGAAGAATAATGGCGGAGGGAAAATCAATTCCCATTGTTCGGTAGCGCTCAGGATTGAAAATGATGTCCACAACGTGCTCGTTAAAAAAATCCTCGAGTGCTTCGCGCCCGGGAAGATTGAACGATCTCTGAATATCTGTATTGCAGGATATTTCAGGTACATGAAGATCTTCTACCCTACCATCGTTCCGCTTATTTTCATCCTTGCTCAGTAAACACGCATTTGACGAACCGAGAGCCGCGGGCTTATCCAAAAGTTCGGAACCTGGTGGCACTTCGAATCCGGCAGATCTAACAACGTCAATTAAGTCCCTTACCGACATCCATCCACAAAGAGCGTGGATGCGTCGGAATGAAAATACGGACACGTTAACACCGCCGGTAAGCCATCTGCCGAGCACCTCATCGTCTGGAATCTCCGAACCTTCAGAAGTCAGAGGCAACAGACGAGAATATCGTTCAATAAACAAGGAGTTTTGCAGCGATCCATTTGGAAGGCGCTTTCTGGTTTCCTTCCATGCATGAACGAAGCTGAGGGCGTCTGCTTTTGTCTGTGGCCTCCCTCCAGCAGCCACCGGTTCGATAGTAGCGTCTGCCCCAGAGGAAAGATAAAAAAAATCTTTCCCGCCAATGCTCAGCGCACTGAACAAATCTTTTTCAATCAGCGCCAAACTACACCACCAATCCACAAGAACAGCTTCTACAACTAGAACAAGGCTGCGTCCTTTCGTTCGAAAGATTTGCCACCCGTCGCCGGATTGCAGTAAGGAACTAATTTTAAAATCCGTTCCCAAATCAGCGCCATTGGGAAGCCACTGATCAGTAGACATCAGTGGCCCTTAATAATATTTGCAGCATCAAATAGCTCATCACCTGTAGCCATGCCGACTTGTATCTGGACAAGCTCGGCGATGACAGTCCGAAGCCGCTGAATATCGTCGTTCTTCATTGCCTCTACCCCAGCCTGCACCAACTGAGTATATTTCTGTTGATCTGTAAATTCTTGGGGGGCCTGAGCCATAGACTTGAATTTATCCACAACAAACCAATCTTGACGCCACAGAATCTCAAAGTTCTTTCCTTTCAATTCATCAAGGTGGTGGTCAAAGCTGGTGTCGTTATCCTGAATTGCAGTTCGTGCCGTATGGACCAGAGCGTCAAATGCAGAGGCTTCAGATGGACGGGCATGATCACGAATATAAGTGTTGAAGAACTCTACAACGTTTTCGAGCTCAATGGCTCTCGTTTCCTTAAGATGTGATTTTTTAACATCAGCAATCAGACGCTTTGCGTCCAGGATATTTTCCATCGCCTGCTTGGTAGACTCAGGGTCAGAGTTTTCATCCAGATTATTCACTGAATGCAGTTTTTCACTAGCCTTCGTTAGCCTAGGGTCGTCAATCTTTGAGCTAAAATCGTCAACGCGAGAGAGCGTTCTTTCGCCTTCCTGGACAATAGAGTCGGCAGACGCCGAATAGTCATGCATGCCTTCTTGCGGGGAGTAAAAGCTTCGGTCTGAATGGAAAGTACCTCCAATCGCCGGGATTGATACGTTAAATACAATGTTCCCGGAGTCGAGAATCTCATACTCACACTCAAGATCAGCACCAGCGGGAATGACGCCTTCGTCAAAATCACTACCAGAAATCTTTAACGAACCGACGGGACGATTGTCACGAATAGGATCCCCAATCTCACCCTCCCAGAGGATGAAATTCAACGACCCTGATGCTCCCGCCTTCAGAGACTCACCCGCTTTGTAGACCCGCTTTCCTTTGGCCGGAAGATGATCTCCTGCCCGAACCAAATAATCGGGTTCAGGACGCCCTCCCAATTTGTTTAACACCTCTATCGCAATTGAATGCGAAGCGGGGATCGCATCAACTGTGGCAGCGGTTCGTGTGATAATAATCGAGTCTTGAGAGAGTGGAATTTTCCCACCACTCCCATCAAACACTGAAACGGTGAATTTGTTCTCACCTGACTTTGATAGGCTCAAAGTTAATGTCGCGCCATTAGCCAGAGGTACACGCCCTGATGTCCAGCCTGTGTCTGCGCTATCGACTTGGAATTCTGCGCCCTCTGGAATTTCGCCCGGGATCTTTACAGCAAGTTTTGCATTGACGTCTGGTGTTCGAGAAATGTAGTTGAACGAAATATCTAGACTGCCAGTATTTGATAGCGTTCCCCGGTTCCCCTTTCGACTTCTCCTCTGCGTGCTCCAATCGATCGACTCAGCGAAAATACTCGCTCCCTCTGCAACAGCTGTCATTGGGTTAACGTCTGTGTTGGCAGGGATTCCGAGTTCAAATGCAACCTTATCTCGAAGTGGCTTATAGTTGGTGGGACCACCCACAAATACTATTCGCTCGAGATCGTGGGGGCTCAAGCTGGCTTTTGCCAATGTATCTCGCGCAGCGTCGATAGTTTCTGAAAGCCTATCGGCAATTAACCCATCCAAAGTCTGCCGAGTTAGCGGGATATCCAAGTAAATCTCTTCACCATCAAGATCACGGGCTCTGGCTTCTACTTCCGTCAGACTTATTACGGCCTCCTCACTCGCTGATAGCTCAATCTTGGCTCGTTCTGCGGCCCACGCCGCCAACCTAATGAGTGGCTCAAATTCCGAATCAGTAGAAAAGTTCTCTGGTAAGTTAAAATTTTCCATCAACCAGGGCTTTACAACGTTACCAAGCAACATACGATCAAAATCTCGCCCGCCGCACATAGAGATACCCCCATGGGCGTGCAAGTTGATTCGGCCGCCCATGCTCTCAGCTACCGCAATATCCAACGTACCACCGCCCAAGTCGTATATGAGAAACATCCCATCAACGTTACGGGCTCGCATAACACTCATTACTGCCGCGACAGGCTCTTGCATCAAAGCCACATTACCAATGCCGGCCATGTTCGCAGCCTGCATGGTCGCGTCTCTTTGCATCTGGTTGAAGGCGGCGGGAACTGTTATTACTGTTCCCGTGGCAGGATCGCTCCTGACCTCTTCCGGCAAGTAGCCATAAAGCGCTTTGAGGACTTCCGCAGAACACTCCTCGGGAGTTTTCGTAAGATTGACTGCCGGTAGTTCGACAGGAGTGCTGGTCCCCATCAATCGTTTGAAAAGCATTGCTGAATTCTTCGGGCTGTGGGGTGCGGAATCGTACGCCCTCTTCCCTAAGTACTTGTTTCCCCGGCGATCAATATAGATGACTGAGGGAGTGACGTCGTTCTGCTCCGGGCTTTTCCAGATTCGCGTGTCCGTGCCATCGTATGAACATATCGCGCTGTTGGTGGTACCCAGGTCAATTCCTACAAAGTGTTTCATTGTTCTGCGATCCTTAACGTCACGGTTCCCGTTCTCACAATTCCTTCATTACCCATGATGATGGGCTCTAGCATTTGATCCACTACCAGCGTATCAGAGGCGTCGAACTCTTCGATGTTGAGCGGAGTTGCGGCCATGCCAGGATCAAATGACTGACCCTCTACATTGACAATGCGAAGGCCGGCTTGAGTTAAAGACTCATCGACTTTCCTCATGAACCAGTTAAATTGATTCCTGTAGCGCTTGGTCTCGCCGGCATCAAGACGCCCTAGTAATCGATCGAAGAGCCTTCCAAATCGCCAAGCCTCTACAGCCATTGTCAGCACTGACTCACGCATTTCCTGAGTCTCTGTGACTTGCGTTCCGTTTTCATCCATGTCTCACTCCTGCAACGCACTTTGTTAGTAGCCTAGCAATTAACTGGCTTTTTGGCTCGCTTAATTGACCTTGCCTAAGGAGTGCCCGGTCAAACTAGCAGGAATCAGGTCAAATCCCCCATTCTTACTCGCCCTATAGAGTAGAGGATTAGCTGTTTTTCGCAATCGCATAGGAGGTAATTTGCGCAGCGAAGAGACCCATTTTGTGGTCATTCTAACAATTTTCAAATGTCAGCTTTGGTTTAAATGGCAGTAATCGATGGTCGCTAGTCGATCAGGACGTGACAAAGTATTTTATGAAGTCACCCAAAACGGACAACTATGGCTTGACGAATAACAAAAATTGCAGATCTTGGCCCAAGCTTATCCCCAAAACCTGTTTATAAGCCTGTTGGAAAACTCTGGTATCTACCTGAAAATCAATACCTTAAAACGCCTGATCAGTTTTAACCACTCCCTGAGCAGGCCTATGATTTTAGATTCCCCGCCAATGGCCTGAGTCATTATTCGACCAGCTGGAGTCAGCTCAGTGCTATCTCTCGGATCCGCTTTAAGGGTCAGACCCAGTGACATCTGTGAGAACTACTCAATATATATATCACCAGCCCATTATTCGAAGAAAGAAAGCTCAATCGTTTCTTCTCGATAAGCCGCGCTATTTTCGAACATAATTTTTATGCCTGCTATAGCGCCGATACCCTCGGAGGTAATGTCCATATCAACCCACTCGTCGGCCCTACCAGTAGTGCAAATGGGGTTGCTCAATTCATCTGCTGATCTGGCCAATTGTCGAACAGCCATTCGACCTCCTATACAGTTATTCGAATCGCGCGCGATAGTTGCAACTCTACTACCGGCTGCCGCTAATACAACATCCCGACCAGCGTGGTTATAATATCGAGATTCGGTGCTTTCTGGACCAATTCTTAACGTCATAAGCGGATAATTCGTTTGACTGACCTTAGGGAGACTCTGAATAAGTCCCCAAAATCGGCGATAATACGGTCATCGTCAACTGCATAGGATCGTTGCCACCATGGATCAGATCACCTTCTCAGAAGCCGAGCCCCAGACCAAGAAGCACAAAACTCGCCGCGAGATCTTTCTGGAACGGATGGACAAGCTGATTCCGTGGAAGCAGCTGGAGAAGAAGGTGGCCCGCTATTACCCCAAGGGTCAGAACGGACGGCCTCCCTATCCGTTATCTGCCATGCTGCGCGTTCACTGCATGCAGTTGTTCTACAACCTCAGTGATCCCGCCATGGAAGACGCGCTGTACAAGATCGAATCCATGCGCCAGTTCGCCGGGCTCAAATTGGACCGTCTTCCGGATGAAACCACGATTTTGAAGTTCCGTCATTTCCTGGAGCAACATGGCATTGGCAAGGTGCTGTTCAAAGAAGTGAACAAGCACCTGGAGAAAAATGGTCTTATGCTTCGTGAAGGCAGCATTGTTGATGCCTCCATAATCTCTGCTCCGAGCTCCACGAAGAACAGCTCTGGCAAGCGCGACCCAGAGATGCACCAGACCAGAAAGGGCAACGAATGGCACTTCGGCATGAAGATGCACATTGGTGTCGACGACACGCTGGGCCTGATCCACAGCATCGATACCACCGCAGCCAACGTTCATGACATTATGCCCTCCGGCAAATTGCTGCACGGTGAAGAACGTCGAGTCTTTGGTGATGCCGGCTACCTCGGCATACAAAAGCGAGGCGAGCACAAAAACCGTAAAAATGTGTCTTGGTTCATCGCCAAGCGCCCGGGTTCACGGAAAACCCTGGATGCTGACAAGCTGAAAGCCGAGAAAATCAAAGCCAGCATCCGCTCAAAAGTGGAACATCCGTTCCGGTACATCAAGCAGGTGTTCGGCTACACCAAAGTCCGCTATCGCGGCCTGTCGAAAAACACCAACCGGCTGCACTTGTTGGCCGCGTTCAGTAATCTGCTGATCGGTGGAAAATACCTGCTGGCGTAGGGCCAGTGTGCCTGTTTTCCGCCAAAATGGCGGGAAGCGGGCAAGAAATAAACAAACAACGGGGAAATAGTGTCTGAATCCTCGGTTTTTGCCAGCTCATACCGATGCTGGTGAAATTGGCGGTTATTCAGACCTTCCCTAAGCGTTTTTAGTTTAATCTCTCTCAACCCAACGACGAATAAACTCCATAACCTTGGGAGAAGGGTTCCCGTTTCGTCTCCTACGTGCCTCCCCTACCATCCACCGATTATTTCGGTAAATCAGTGACACTGTCAGCCGTTCTGGATAAACCATGCGATAAATAAATACCTCCCCCTCGGCTACTTGCCTGTCATACGAGCCCACGCAATGTCGCATAATTGCACCTTCTTCCAGGAGTTCTAGCCAAGAAGTGATAGGCTCAATACCATCCAGAGTTGGTACAGGTGGGCTCGGGTACTTGCCGTGCTTTTGAAGGAGAATCTTTGCCTGATCCTCGCGCACACCACTGTTGAACTCCCTTACAAGGCGATCGTGAAGCTGTTGCAGAGCAGGCTGAGAGTTAACACGGCTCAATGGTTGTGCATTGCCGTTTGTCATCGCCAGCGTATCTCGAGTCATTCGGCAAATCCAACCAATGTCTAGAGCGGACGAATGACTGTCTACTAAAGACAACATGCCAGGCCAGAGCGGCTGCGGATGAAGGCGGAGAAGACGTAGGTGGTTCAGGTGAATGTTGGGGTGATGGCGCAGTAACTTGACAAACTCTTTATGGCGAAGCATTTGGACCACATCCTCCAGCTCCCAGGGTAGAAGCGGAGAGAGTTCAATCCGGTTCATTAATTTCACCAGAGATTTGCTCTCAGGTAGGCCTACTTTCTCAAGGAGGGCAATCCTTTTCAAAGACAACAGGTATTCAAATTCGTTAAGCGAGAGCGATTGGTTTTTGCAATAGTTCACAAGTAGAATGAACAAAAGAGAGGAAGTTTCCGCCAGCTCAATGGCGGCGTTTGAAGCTGCACAGGCTTGCGCAAGCTCAAAATCTATCGCAGGCATTAACCGAGCAACATTAAGCACGGGTTCAGGGATACCATCGGAAACTCGCCTCCCTGATTCACTCTCCAATGTAAATAGTGGAAGGCCAGGCGCTTCCAAAAACTGACCTTCAGCTAAAATGGTACCGTCAACTTTACTACACCAGTTTAAGGGACGCGGCGAACACCAAGTATGCACGATCAGTTGTATGTCGTAGCTCAGGAAAGGACTTAGATCGAAGAGGATTTCTTGCCCTGAAAATACCTGTGAAACCGCTTTCACTTATTAATTCCCTTAGTTAATCTTAACTCAGTTATTCATTACAAGCCAATCAATACATCCCACTTCATTCTTCATTTCTCTCTTCGCAATCACGACAAAAAAACATTCGATGTTGATCAACGACCTCACCAAAATGATCAAAAGCAATTGAATAATATCTCAAGGAATCACGCCATTCGGCTACAATTACACCAGTAATACTTGGAGATGGCCAAACTTTATTATGCATTCTAATCTGTGATGACCATTTTTTAAGAAGCCGATTTTTATCACCACCATGACTCCAAAATCCTGGCTCCTCCGACCATTCTGCACATACAATTAGGACCTTTAAGGGCGCTTGCAAACAACAGAGTTTACGCATCTCATGATCTGCTGATGCTGCGACATTTTCTGATTCAATAAATATTAGTGGGACATCGTAGTGACCATCCATCCTCTTGCAAAAGGTATAATCTATTTTAAAGTCTTCATTCTTGAAAACCATTGACATTTCGCTTGCAACATTCCTAAGAAGGGATGACTCGTAAAAACTTGTACGATTCCCACTAGACTCCCAAGCCTTCAGAAGAGTTTCATCACATGACTCATCCAACTTTTTTTCAAAGTTATTTACAAATTCTGCCCATAACCCCGTCAAAATACGCCCCTTAAAATTCGAAAAAATCACTAATCTTTAACAACTATTAAAACCATTAAGACAGCTTGAAATTAAAACTTTTCATGGCATTTTATCAGAGAACTTCAACACCCAAAATACACCCTATCCCTATAAATATACAGGACAAGTTCTGTCCATATGCGATAAAGCCTCCAAACTGCAAGATTGCCTCAGACTCGCAAAACGATCCGCATGGTGCGTAGTCACCGGCAACCTTGGGTGGCGATACAACGAGGCCCCATGAATACGACTTAATAGCAGAACCTGCTGGGCCATGACATCCAACGATTGTTCACCATAACGCTTTCGCAATCGAAGCGGCCTCACACTGACTTTATCGCCCCAGGCACCCAGTTCCTGACCGCTGTAAGTCGCTAGAATCAGCTCATCCAGGCCGACATAGCGATAGACGTCCCCCACTTCAGGATTTCGATACTCGCTCTTTCGCGATAGCTGATACTTGCGAAACAGAATCGGTGCGCCGCTTTTGATTACCTCCAGCACACTGATTTTCATGTCGTACTGTTTTTCAACTTCAGCGATCACATCCAAGCTTTCGAAAAAACGCCCATCACGGTGAATGGTCATCGTGCGTGGCGGTTCCCCATTATGGTGCCGGCCATACTCCTGAATACTTTTGTGAAGTAGACTCTTCAGAGCCTTATCTTCTAGGCGCTCTCCGCTTTGAAGGTCCGCCAACTGCCAACCGAGCTGAGCCCCATTGCGTGTAAACAAGAAAGCGGAACCGGGTGCTCGCTGCGATACGCCACCCAAATCCAGCCCGATAAAGAGATCCACCTCCCCCGGCATGTCTCCCAAACCACAGATCAAACCACCCCCTTTGCTGAACACCCCTGCAGCCAGGTTGTTGTAATAGGTGCGTTGATACGTCCTCGTGTTGTGATCCACGAGCATGAACTGGCAGGCGAGCTTATGGCGAAACGCCACATCTCGGATTTCCGCTTTGTTAACGGACTTGTCGATGGCAATCACTAACAACGTGTTCTCGGGAGGCGTCTCAACCAGCCTTTTATCCAACTCCATGGCATGCTTCAGCGGTTTGGGTTCGAGCAAACCTCGCCATTTTGGCAATGGATCGGCAGACAAGCTTTGGCAAGCTTCGCGTAGCTTATGGAAGTGATCGCTTAAGTCATCGGAGCTGACGCTGGTGCCAACAGCCAGACAAACAACCTGGGAACGGGTCATGCCCCGGAAAGCACCCAGCTTAAGTACAGCTTTCTCTGTATCGGCAGTGCGACCGTTGTAAAAGTTCAAACGGAACGGCGGGCAGATGTTATCTGCTGCCTCCAGCAACGGCTCAAGCGGCACCACTCTTGCCTTGAACCCGGGCAGCACCAACCCCCTCATCATCGCACCAGACGCTTTCAATCGATCCATGATCGGCCACTTCAGATCCCTCGCCATCCGGTTAAGCAGAGGACTATCAATTTTCTGAAGGGTTTCAAAGTCAAACATGGGCTCCAGAAGCGCACCCAAGTGATCAAACGTATCCTTGCGGCCGTAGCTCACCTTGACCACATGGCTGGTATGGACGGATTCTGCTTGTCCTGGCCGAATGTGGCCCTTTTCTTCATGGTAGCTATAAAGGGTATGCGGGGTGCCTGGTACCGCCGAATCGGCAGTCTTGTCGTTTGCCAACCCGTGAAAGTCAGCAACGCCCGGTGGCTTACCTTGTGCAACATAGCAATGACGCACCCGCCTGATGTCTTTCAGCCAGTCCGGCCGGTTATTGATGACCCAGTCCAGCGTAATACCGTCCTTTGCACATATTTTGTGGCGCACTGAGAGTCCAAGAATCGCCTGGCCATTAGGCAGTAGTTCCGGTGTTATTTGAAGGGTCTTGAACAGATCAAGGTAAGCGGATTTTGCGCGGATGCGCTCTGATGGATTGGCCTCTTCGATTTCAACCCAGCCGGAGGGATGCCGGGATGCTTTCAGAGGGCGACCGATTGAGGGATCTTGGTTTCGCGCCAGATTGAAAGCCGCACGATGGAGATCCTGATTCAGAAGCCGTTCGATAGCAGCCCGTTCGTTCTCTTTGGCAGCTTCAAGTACCACTTCGCCTTCTGATTCCAGAAAACATTTAAAACCGAAAGCATCAATGTTCAGCGAGTCCAGATGCTGAAGAGCAACAACCGTATAGTGGTCCCAATCAGTTACCGGCTGCCAGCGATTGCTCCTTGCGGCAAGCCTGGCTGCTTTTCGGGTCTGCTGAACCTGTGATTCATTTTCATCAACACCCGACTCAATAGTCACACGATAACGATACACAGAGACCTGATTCAGGTCGCAATCAAGCCCCATGGCCGAGAGGCCAACCTGTTCCTGAGCTGTTGCCATATCGAGGCATCCCTTTCGAATTAACGATTGAAAGAAGGATGCCCCACCCCAGGCAAGCATGCGATACTGAACGGATCTACAATCTGTCCGAATTTCAAGCAGACCGGGTGTTTATATGGACGCAAACATCGACACAGCCCTTAACTGGGAGCGCGTTGCTCAATTCCATCTGATCGAAGTCATTGCCCTGTGGGAGGGAAGGCTGACCACTAACCACTTGAAGGCGGCCTTCTCCATCGGCAGAAGTAAAGCCTCAGAAATCATCAAGTCTTACCAACGAAACGTACCGGACAATATTCACCTTTGTAGTCAGGCAAGGGGTTACATACCTGAAACCAGTTTTCAGCCCCGGTTCAGTCACGGTGAGGTCAATGAGTATCTGAACCTGTTGCACAGTGGATCCATTCAGAACAATCACTTTTACGCTCTGCAAACAGGCCAAGCCCCAATTGATAGAGTGCAATCTTTGACACGTCCTGTTGATCCAGAAATCGTGCGCGTGATTTTGCAGGCAGTGCGTAAAGCCCAGCGTATTAGTGTGTGTTATCGATCCTTTTCAAATCCTAGCGGGGAGGAGCGGCTGATTGCGCCTCACACTCTGGTATCGGCCGATAGTCGTTGGCACGTCCGTGCATTTTGCGAGCGAGACCAGATTTTTAAAGACTTTATGTTACACCGGTTCGTCAATGTTCCTGACGTCGAGGGTGAACGTCTAGAGATGGCGCATCCTGCCAATGACCTTGAGTGGTCTCAGGAGGTTGAGATGGTAGTGGCGCCAAACCCTGCATTGAAGCCGGGGCAGCAACAGCTGGTTGCCGATGACTATGCGATGGGGCCAGATAAAACACTGCGAGTGTCAGTGCGCTCACCCTTGGTCAAATACATGGCCGTTGCATTAAGGATTGGAACGCCTGACCAGCCCCAAACGAACCCGAAAGCCCATCAATTGATACTGGAAAATCGAGACGCTTTGCGTGAATTGATTCTGTGAATCGCGGTGTCCATTGCCTCTACTCTCCTGGTCTAATAGTGGGAACCTCCAGAGTTGGGTTAGCCCCATCACACTTCGACACAGCAGACCGCCCTCTCGTCTCCGGCCTCCCCGAAAAAACCCATATAGCTAGCACCCTAACTGACCATATAAAGACAGCAGTAACCGGACATTTTTATGGCCCGGAAATGTATGAGATCATGCTCTAAGGATGGGTTAGGGCCCCTCAGGGCAATAGTCATTACCGCCATTAGAAGACAGTCGTTACCAGACATTTCTGTGCCACTGAATCGGTGAAAATCGTTCAAAACCGCCTGTAGCAAGGGTTTCAGGGCGATAGGTCTTTAGGCTTCATCTGGTTGATTAGCAACGACTAGCACCAAATCCTCCCACCTACCACCACTACTGGGAGCTGCACTCCGGAGGCGAAGGTCTCAGGTTCGAATCCTGACGGCGGGCCATATTCCACAAAAAAGCCCCGCCAAGTGCGGGGCTTTTTTGTGGAACTCTGGTTTGCTCGTCGGCTTTGATGAGAACCTGCGTTCGACAAATTGCGACAGCAATTTGGGCGCCGCAGCAAAGCGAAGGCGGGGCAAAGCCCCGAAGATCGCCCAAAGGCGATCTGAGCCAATCCTGACCCTTCAGGTAACTCCGAGCCTTCTCAAAACATAAAAAACCCGCCAATTTTGTGCGTGACTACCGGGGCAGACATAGGCATGGCGGGTGTGTTGGTGCCTAACATAGTGGCAGCATCCTGATTATGCAAGCTCAGCTTGTTCCCCGTTTTTTTGCTGAGTTCTTAGTAAGCTTCTTCGTGACTCCATTTGTAGAACTGCTTAAGGTCGTTACAGAACTTGAAGTCAAGGACCCCTCTGTACTGCAGCTGCCCGACCACGATGCCCGGCGCTATCCCTACCTGCTCTGCGAATGAGCGAATCTCAGTCTTTGTTCGCCCTCCCCCCTGAATGAACTTCTCCATTGCTTTTGCGGGTATCAGTTCATTTTGCGCGAAACGATTGGCCTCTGACTCTTTTTCTTCATCTAGCCCATTGCTGTTCTTGTCCGACCGCTCGATGAACAAGTCTTTCTTGCCGTGAAGCAGGATATGGCCAGCTTCATGAAAAAAGGTGAACCATAAGTGATCGTTCGAGCGGTAACGCAAGCTGAGCTGAATAACAGCCTTGTCTGAATGAACCCAGCGTGTAGCGCCACTCACCCCAGTCTTCGGCAACGACGGAACGAAGACAACGGCTACGCCGGCCTCAGAGCATAGCGCCTGCATTCTCGGCAAGAATTCTTCAGGAGACATATCCGTCAAAGCCCGGATCTTATCGAGCGCCTTGCGGAAATTCTGCTTGTTATAGGGGGCACAGTTTATTGATGCAGCATCCATCTCACCCTTCCTAAGCCATGCAGAAACCGCCTCAGGAAACACGCTGGACTGGCTACTCTGGCGGTAGGCCACGCTGAGCCTTGGCCACATATCTCCCCATTGCTCCACGCTGGCAATCCCGAAAAACTGCAAGACCTCTTTGAGCTGTTCCTTCTTGTCTTTATAACGCTTGATCCAGTCGAGCTTCACCATCTCATTGACTGGAATTCGTTTGAGCCAGCTCAGGTCCGATTCAAGCTGTTTTTCCTCATCCAACCGGGCCTTTATTTCCTGATAGTTGCTCTCGAGGTTAAGCCAGTAATTGGCCGGCATTCCAATCGCCCGCTCCAGCTTTATCGCTGTTTCAGGAGTAATCGGAGATTTTCCTTTGATAATCGAAACAATGTGTTTCGGCGTCAGCCCGGTCCGCTTTGCCAGTTCCTGCTGTGTCATATCCCGCATGCCCAGCTCATCACTCAAGACTTCACCGGGAAGGATCGCGTAGTTGGGCTCGTATTGGTTCTTTACCGATTCACCCATGTGTATCCACCACTCCAATAATTTTGATCTTTGTAACTGAAGACCAATCCAGTCCGCCTTCACTGCGCTCTGGCAAAGGATCATGGTCCGGTTTCAGGATGAGCCGATAGGGATGGTCCAGGTCGACGCTCAGTTGCCCTTTACGATTGCCCGTGAGCTCGTGACAGCGATGGGGCGGGCTGTACGGTGGCGCAAACGCCCCGAGATCCGGCAAAGCATGCAGCTGGGTGAGCACTATCTGAAGTTTTTTGGCTCTTTTGGGTCCATGAGCCTTAACCATCTCTCGGCCATCGTTCATCTGCTTCATCAGCTTTTTCGTGGCAAAGGTGATTCTCATAATTTCCTTATTTCCATTAACCTATTAGGTTAATTGTTTCCTTCGAACTTGTCCAGTACAGCTCCGCCTTGCACCACACTGGGCGCTCAATCTCCGTTAGCAGATGCCACAATCACACTTGCATTAGGCCGATAGCATTCGCTAATATCACCAGTAACATGACCCCGGCCTCTTGGTTGCCCGCAACTTACGCTGGGGTTTTTATTTTCTGTTTACCACCAGTCCTTCCAGTCTTCCGTAATCCCCATCCCGCTCAAATCCAGCTTCCGAGATGAGTGCTGCTCAGGAAACTGTTCCAGGTGTTTGGCCAGCCGCTCGTGCCACTCCGTATTTGGGCATATCGACTTCACCAGCGTGCGCGTAATAGCCAACAGCAGGAACGGCTTAAAGTGAGTGTCTTCGTTGTCGATGAACGAATCGCACCAGGCAAGTTTGCCCCACTTGGGCAGCTTGGGTTTGGAAGTGATGTTCCGGTTCCAGAGCCGGCTGTGGTGAGCTATGAGATTGCGCAGGTAGCTCAGGCTGAACAACCAGCTTTTGAACACCTTCCAGTCATCTATGCCGTAGCGGTTGGCGATGGCCAGCTGGTCTCTCGGGTGGAGCATGCTGAACAGCTGCGAGATGGCCCCGAAATCCAATACCTCCACGGCTACCCAGATTGGCAACTCATCGCCGTGATTGGTGTGGTAGTGCCGCACGAAGTCTTCTTTGGAGCGTTTGTTCAGTCCCCGGTATTTATCCATCCAGGCATCGAAGGCTGGTTGCGGGTTGTTCTTGCTGAATGCTCTGCCGGCAAAACCTGGATGGAAATGCGCCTTCGTGTTCTCGACGTGAGCAAAGGGGCTGCGTTTGCCCAGCAGGTAGGACAGGTCTACCCGTAGGGAGATTTCGATACGTTCCAGCGCATCAGCCAGGTATAGACGCAGCTGCTTGTCGAACAGGTACAGGTGAACCGCATCCACGAACTGGGTGTCGGCATGAAACTCGTCCAAGGCTCGTGTGGCCAGCTTTCCATCATTGTCGCTCTGCACCACCTCGAACTTGCGAAACGGATACCAGTAGGCGCTGAGGCGGTAGTAACCAACGCGCTGCAGGTAATCCAGAGCGGCTGCTTCGTCGGTGACCACCATGCCCCGGGATTTGAGCAGTTCCAGTTGCTCGGGGAAGGACTTCCATGGCCTGCTGTAAACCATTAGTTTAGCGCTCCTTCCACCACGGCTTCAGCCAACTGGCAGCGGGTTTCGCTGGCCTGGTTCAGGCGTTCCTTAAGTTGGTCGCAGAGGGCCATGAGTTCATCGACTTTTTGGACGATGCGGTGCTGCTCTTCCTCCGGGGGTAGTGGGACTGGCATTTTGCGCAGTCCCGTCAGCGGGACAGTCTTTTGTGCTATACCCGTAGCAATCTCGTCAGCGTAAGACTGTCCGTATTCGCTCTCAAGAACGAGCTTGGCGTAATCACGTGGAGTTGAGACTGTAGCTCTAAGTATTGCGACGTGGCGTTGTACGCAAAAGGCTTTGCTTGTAAGAACCTTGATGGGAATACCGTATGAACCTGTGACGGTATAGAGCAGGTCGCCATTGGCTGGTTTTCTGCTCCAATCTAGCTTGAGGTAATAGTTTTCCTCGACATGTTTGCAACCAACAAAATCTATATGGCCGGCGTTTAAATTGCCGATGACCAAAAAGGGGACGCCTTCTTCACTTTTGGGCGGAGCTTGATGGTCTCCGTCAGTCACGACTGCGAACAGTTCTCCAAGCCGGGCCCAATTCCAGTTGCGAGGCACATGAAATGGTGGAGATGTCTGCAAATCCATGCTCGCGGGGATTTTGGGCTTTCGTATTTTTCCAGACCCAACTAATTCTTCGCGTTCATGGGCGATATTATCAATCAGCGCTGAAGGAGTGGTGTCGGTGATATGCTGCTCAACCAACCGCCCCATTACCGCCAGTTGCAGAATGGTCTGCTTGAGCTTGTCGATGCTCTGTTCGGTAGTGAACAGGGTATCGAAGTGGGCGGCAAGGTGGGCCCAGTTGTCGGCCAGTTCGGTGGCGTTTTCGGATTGGGTGAGGGTGCCGAGCAGGGTATCCACGAGGGTTTCGTGGGCTTCGAGCTGGTCGCTGGTTTGCTGCTCCAGCCGGTCGCAGAGGGCCATGAGTTCATCGACTTTTTGGACGATGCGGTGTTGTTCTTCGAGCGGAGGTAGCGGTATCTCGAACTGCTCAAGAACTTTTTTGCTAAGCCCCTCTCTCGCCATGCCAACCTGCCGTCCCCAAACCAGGGATTGAACATAGGGTGACAAAATCAGGTAATGCAGGTACGACCGGTTTAATGGATCGATTGTGCGGATAATCGTGACATGCTGACTGACATTGGCCATCTCTAACTCAGTCGGCACAACTGTGCAACGGCCAAGTGAGGCACCAGTTATATTCAACAGGATGTCATTTGGAAACACATGTGTATTCGCCATGCGCTCATGGGTTTCAGGCGGAATGTATGCGACATCCTGAAGGTTAAGGCCGTCATTCCAGATGTTCTGCGAACGCAGAAAGGGGATGCCTGATTGAACATAAGCGTTTTTGCCCCCTCTTGGCGTGGCCCCTGAACCTATTTTCTTTACGAGTTCCCCAAGACGAATCCAGTGCCATCCGTTAGGAATATCGAATGGAATTTCATCGGGCGATATCTGTGGTAGCTTGGGTGATTTCCTAATTGCACCTGCCTGCATTAGCTCAGCCTTCTCCGTGGCAATTTTCTCAGCAAGCAATGCAGCTGGCTCTTCGTTTTGGTCTTGATGGACGAGCCTGCCCCGAACAGCCAGCTCCAAAATCAACTCCCGCAGCTTCTTAACCCCAGTCAGCTCAACCTTGCCATTACTCCCCCGGCCACTGCTGGACTTCTTCGTGACCGCCCCGGTCCACAAATCCAGATGCTCAGTAATCAGCTCCCGCGCACTCACGCCGCACCTCCGCTGGTGTTCTCGTCGCTGTTGTGAGAAAGCGCATCGGCCAGGATGTCCCGCAGCTGGTGGCGGATTTCCTGGATTTCGAACTGCTGCTGTTCGTATTTGGCCAGCAGTTCGTCAGGGTCGTGGTTGACCTCTTCGCCTTGCCAGGGGTTCTTGATGTCCAGGTTGTAATTGCGGGCCTTGATGTCGTCGATGGATACTTTCCAGGCCTGCTCGGTTTCCTCGCGGCTGGCGAAGCCGTCGGCCTCGGTGCCCCACCAGTCGATTTCGGTCTGGAACTCCGAGAACTTCATGGGCCTGGTTTTGCTGTAGTTCTTGTAGCCTTCCGGGTAGGGGTGTTCGTAGTACCACACGGTTTCCGTGGGCTTGCCCTTGGTAAAGAACAGCAGGTTGGTCTTGATGCCGGTGTAGGGGTTAAACACACCGTTGGGCAGGCGCACGATGGTGTGCAGGTTGCACTCTTCCAGCAGCTTTTCCTTGAGGCGGGTTTTCATGCCTTCGCCGAACAGGAAGCCGTCTGGCAATACCACGGCGGCGCGGCCACCGTCCCTGAGCAGGTGGATGAACAGGGTCATGAACAGATCGGCGGTTTCCCGGGTGCGGAAGGCGCTGGGGAAGTTGGTTTCAATGCCGTCTTCTTCCATACCGCCGAAGGGCGGGTTGGCGACAATCACATCCACCCGCTCTTTCGGGCCCCAGCTGATGAGCGGGCGGGCCAGGGTGTTGTCGTGCTTCACCTGGTCCGGCACTTCGATGCCGTGCAGTATCAGGTTGGTGGTGGCCAGCAGGTGTGGCAGTGGCTTTTTCTCCACACCGTGGATGCTCTTCTGCAGGATTTGCTCGTCCTTCGGCGTCTCCACGTAATTCCGGCGCTTGTGTTCGATGGTGCAGGTGAGGAAGCCGCCGGTGCCACAGGCCGGGTCCATCACTTTCTCGTCCAGCTTCGGGTCCACCCGGTTGACCATGAATTCGGTCACCGCCCGTGGGGTGTAGAACTCACCGGCGTTGCCGGCGCTCTGCAGGTCTTTTAGGATTTGCTCGTACATATCGCCCAGCTCATGGCGCTCGGCGGATTTGTTGAAGTCGATGCCGTCCTGCAGTTTGTTGATGACCTGGCGCAGCAGCTGGCCGGACTTCATGTAGTTGTAGGCATCCTCGAACACATTGCGGATGACCACGCCCCGGTAATCGTCGCCGGCCGGCTCCAGCTCTTGCAGGCCGGGGAACAGGGTGTTGTCGATGAAGTCCTTGAGTTCGTCACCGGTCATACCTTCCGGATCGGAAGCCCAGTTGCGCCAACGCAGGTGTTCGGGAATCGGAGACTTGTACTCGTCGTAAAGCAGTTCCCACTCATCTTCCCGGTCATCGAAGATTTTAAGGAACAGCATCCAGACCAACTGGCCGATGCGCTGGGCGTCACCGTCCACGCCCACGTCTTTGCGCATGATGTCCTGGATGGATTTGATGGTGGTGCTTATGGCCATGGGTGTTCCTGTGATTCTGAGTTAGGCGTTAATTCAGCCCCCTCTCCCTGGCCCTCTCCCCCCCGGGGGAGAGGGGATGTTCGCCGTAAACTTTGGCGCTAGAGGCAGGGGTCAGGAGGTTTGTTGGTAGAGTTCGTCTTCCAGGTCTTTCACGGCTTCGGTGTAGCCGGGTTTGCCGCCGAAGGCGTTGACCAGTTCGATAACGGAGCCCATTTCACTGAACGGGGCGGTATTGAGCACGGACACTTTCTCAATGGGTTCGATGCCGGCATTGGTGTACTTGTCCAGCAGGGCGTTCATCACCTCTCGGGTGGCGCCTTCGTATTTGCTGAAGTAGTCGTGCCTGCGTACCTGCTCGGCCCGCTCTTTGCGGCTCAGGGGTGGCTGGTCGTAGACGATGTGGCAGATAACGTCGAAGGGGTCAGGCTCTTCGCCCAGTTTCTTGCTGACATCGCGGGTCAGGTCTTCCCAGATAACGCCCTGTTCGGCCAGTTCGTCGATGATGGCCTGTTTGCGGTCGGCTTCGTTCCAGCGGCGCAGGAAGTCGTCCAGGGTGGCGTACTGTTCTTTCACTTTCTTGCGGGTGAAGTCTTTCAGGCTTTCGGTAATGAGCTTGCCGTCCGGGCCCAGGTACTGGACACGCTCGGCGATGACGCTTACATCCACGCCGTCCACCACGTATTTCACGCGCTTGCTCTTGCCTTCGTCCTCATCGGCACCGGTGTCGTCGGTGTACCAGCCGGTCTCGGGGTCTACGTCGTAGCCGCCGTCATCGTCTGCGCATTCTTGAGGGTCGTTCGCCGGCTCGTCGGCGTATTCGTCGTCCGGGTTTACCGGGTCGTCGGTGCCGGGTTCGTAAACCTTTACCGGGTCGCCGTCGAAATCCGGATCTGCAAATAGTTCGGTGGCTTTCTTGAAGTCCAGGATGGTAAACCAATGCTTGTTGTAATCGTCATTGATGCGGGTGCCACGGCCGATAATCTGTTTGAACTCGGTCATGGACTGGATGCGCTGGTCCAGCACGATGAGTTTGCAGGTTTGTGCATCCACCCCGGTGGTCATCAGCTTGCTGGTGGTGGCGATAACCGGGTAGCGCTCTTCGGGGTTGATGAAGTTGTCCAGCTCGGCTTTGCCTTCCTGTTCGTCGCCGGTAATGCGCATCACGTATTTTCGGTTCTCTTTCACCCGCTCCGGATTCAGGTTCACCAGGGCCTGGCGCATGCGTTCGGCGTGGTCGATGTCTTCGCAGAACACGATGGTTTTCTGGTAGGGGTCGGTCTGGGCCAGGAACTCGGTGACCTTGCTGGCCACCAGTGCTGTGCGTTTCTTCAGCACCAGCTGGCGGTCGAAGTCTTTCTGGTTGTAGATGCGATCTTCGATGAGTTCGCCATTCGCATCAGTCTGGCCTTTGCTGGGGCGCCAGCCCTGGAGGTCCCGGTCCAGGTCTATGCGCACCACTTTGTAGGGGGCCAGGAAGCCGTCTTCGATGCCCTGCTTCAGGGAATAGGTGTAAACCGGCTCACCGAAGTAGTCGATGTTGGAGACTTCTTTGGTCTCTTTCGGGGTGGCGGTCAGGCCGATGTGGGTGGCGCTGGAGAAGTAGTCCAGAATCTGGCGCCAGGCGGAATCCTCTGCCGCACTGCCCCGGTGGCACTCGTCGATAACCACCAGATCAAAGAAATCCGGGGAGAACTGCTTATAGATGTTCTTCTCTTCTTCGCTGCCGGTAACGGCCTGGTACAGCGACAGGTAAATCTCGTAGGACGGGTCCACCGTGCGGTTGGTGACCTTGGTCATGGCCTGGCCGAAGGGCTTGAAGTCGTTGTTCTTGGTTTGGTCCACGAGGATGTTGCGGTCAGCCAGGAACAGGATGCGTTTCTTCTGTTTCGACTTCCAAAGCCGCCAGATGATTTGGAAGGCGGTGAAGGTTTTGCCGGTGCCGGTGGCCATTACCAGAAGGAGACGGTCTTGCCCCTTGGCGACGGCCTCTACGGTCCGGTTGATGGCCACCATCTGGTAATAGCGCGGGGTGCGGCCGCTGCCGTCGTCGTAATAGGCTTGCTCGACCGTTTGGCGAGCGACCTGGCCAATGCCCTTGTGTTGGCAGTAAAGCTGCCAGAGCATTTCTGGCGAGGGGAATTCATCCAGTTGCAGAGTGGTTTCCGTCTGACCATAAAGCCCGGTGCGGTCGTGGAACAGGAAGCCGTCGCCGTTGCTGCTGAACACGAAGGGAGCATCCAACGCATCGCTGTAAGCCAAAGCCTGTTGCATGCCATCGCCCAGACTGTGCCTGTTGTCCTTGGCTTCGATGATGGCGATGGGGATGTTTTTCTTGTAGTTCAGCACGTAGTCGGCACGACGAGGGCGGGCCCGGGTGTGCATGCGGCCACGGACAATGATGCGCCCGTTGGTAACGGGGAACTCTTCGCGTACCTGGCTCTGAATGTCCCAGCCGGCCTGCTTCAAGGCCGGGTTGATGAACTTGGTGCAGATGTCCCGTTCTGTGAGCTTTTTCTTATCCATGCGCTCTCGCCGTTACGTCCGGTTTGCAACTGTCTGGATTTGCGTCGTTTTGTGTCGCTCAGGGTAGCCCAAAACGGCGTTGGCCAGAAGAGGTCGTAGACTGATAGCGAGAGCTCAGTTTCAGCCCAGCCTTTTGAAAATGCCAGCTTACTCGTCAGTGCTGAAGTGAACCGGCTTCTTTCCCGCCCTCCATGGAATCCATCCCTCCCATAGACATCCCCTGATTAAGATGCTCCATGGTCACGTCCTGAAACGCGAGGACATCTCCACCATACTCTCCAGTGAAAGCGGTAGCCTCGTCCTGGCTGGCAAACGAAGCCAGGGTTGGTCCCATCGCGCCAGTCTTTTCAGAGCCCACGACATACCAGGCTTCCCGGGCATCTATCAGATGCCGGTCGTCCGGCTGGTTCCAGTCCGCCCGGGCCATGTCATGCACGTACAGGGTGTGGTCCCGGTTTTTGTTCTCCGGCTGTAACAGCCAGGCGAACATGTCCCGGGTGGAGCAAAACTTGTGAACTTTCTCACTACCCTCCGGGAAGGCTTCTCCCTTGGGGCCGGGGAAGCGGGTGATCGCCATGCCACAGACATGGCACTCGTCCCCGGACTCCATCTGAACCGGGTCGGGGCGGGCAGCGGTTTCTGCCGATTCCTGGGTACAGCCAGCCAGCAATAATGCGGCCAGCGCCAGCCCGAAACCTCGCTTTAAAATAGACACCATGGTTATGTTCCTCTCAGATTCGACGATTACGGAAAAGCAGCAAGGCGGCCGCCAATGGCAGCGCACACCACATCACCAGGGCCAGCCACAGGCCGGCTTGGCCGACCGGGAGATCTGAACCCAGGCTCAGTACACCGCTCAACGGCTCACTGCCACTGAAGGCCACAATGTTGAGCAGGCGGTAAATGTCAGTGGGGTTGAGCATCAGCAGCCAAGGCATGAGTTCCGGGTTCAGCGTCCCTTCGCTGGCCACCAGCCCGCCCAACAGCAGGAGATCGAAGATGAGCACGAAGAAAAACCAGATGGCCAGGGCCAGGCCCGCCGCCACCGGTTTTTCGCTCACCCGGACACTGATCAGATAGGCCAATGCAATAAACCCCAGCCCCAACAGGATGGTGGAGCCGATGAACCGGCCCATGGCCGTGGCCAGGCTGACAATCGCCACATCTTCCACCAGTAGGACGATGGCCACCCCGGCCACGCCAAAACCAATTACCGTCGCCAGGGCCAGGGTCAGGCCGTGGCCCAGGAACTTGCCCAGCAGCAGTTGGCTGCGGCTGAGCGGATAGGTCATCAGCAACAGAAGTGTGCCGCCTTCCTCTTCGCCCACGATGGCGTCGTAGGCCAGCAACAGGGCGATCAGCGGTATCAGGAAAATACCCAGGCTGGCCAGGCTGGCAATGGTGGCCGGCGTGGACGCGTAGCCAACCTGCCCGGCCGCCGCTGCACCAAACCAGGCAATGCCCAGGGCCAGGGTGGCAAACACCAGGGAAATGGCCACCAGCCAGCGGTTACGCAGGCTGTCGCTCAACTCTTTTCGGGCAATGGTCCATACGGCGTTCATTGGGCCCCTCCCCGGTGGGCAAGGCCGCCAGCACCAATAAAGTGTACGTACACATCCTCCAGGCTCGGCTGGTGGATAGAAAGATCCGCAACCTCTCCAGAAGGAAGCAATGCCTGCAATAACGGCATTTTTTCCTGCGGGGTCACATTCACCATCACTTGTCCGTCCTGCCGCCGTGCCATGGCGCCCCGCCCTTGGATGGCCGTATTCACAGCATCTTCCAGAAGGCTGACATCTCCGGTTGGAGTCAGGTCCAGCGTCACCGGCATGTTTGCCTGCCGGCGCAGTGACGGCAGGTCACCAACTGCTTGCAGGGCGCCAGCGGTCAGAATGGCCGCGCGGTCAATATAGGGTTCAACCCCGGGCAGTACGTGAGAGCACAACACAATGCCGGAGCCCTCGTCCCGCAGTTGTCGCAGCAGCCGATAGAGATCGGCTGTCGCCACCGGGTCCAGCCCGACCGTGGGTTCGTCCAGCATCAACAACCGGGGCTTCCCCAGTAGTGCCTGGGCCAGGCCGAGGCGCTGTCGCATCCCCTTGGAGTAAGTCCGGGTTCGGGCATCCATCGCATCCGCCAGCCCCACCTGTGCCAGCAGTTCCGGCACCTGGGCGGGCGACGCGCCTTTGAGGCGGGCAAAATGCGCCAGGATCTCCCGGCCGGTCAGTTGCGGATAGAACATGACGTTCTCGGGCAAGTAGCCAATATGCTGGCTCACCTTCGGGTCACCCGCTTCGCCGCCCAGCACGGACAGCCGGCCCGCACTGGGCTTCATCAGGCCCAGGATCAGTTTGATGGTGGTGGTCTTGCCGGCGCCGTTATGGCCAAAAAGCCCCAGGATTTCTCCGGGGTTCAATTGGAGCGTCACATCCTTCAGGACGGTCTCCCGGTCATAGCTGTGGCTGATTTCATCCAGCTCAAAACAGTTCATCGGATCTCCGATTGCAGAGGTTCGGGAATGCGCATCAGGGGGTGTGGGTCACTGACGCCGGCCGCTTTGACAACAGGAAACGCCTCCTGCACCCAGCGCAGGGTATCCACCGCCGGGCTGAACATCAGGACTTTGGCCTCCGGGTATTTCCAGAGCAGCCGGTCGACGTTGTCGTTGGGTTCGTAGGGCACATCACCAATGCCATCCTGGTCCCGGTCCCAGCCCAGGTAGTCGCTCCAGTAGTTGCCTGAATCCTCCTTGGCCCAGCTCTGGGTCCGGGTGGCAACGTATTTGACCTGCCGCTGGTTATTCACGAAGGCGTTACCAAACACCTCGTTATCCTCGGAGCCGGCGGTCAGGTGAATGCCAATATTGCTGTTGGCGAAGAGATTGCCCTCGAAGGTGTTGTAAAGGGAGTTGTAGATAAACACGGCCTTGCCCTCGGCGCCCTCGATGGAAACCCCGGCGGACTGGCCCTGGGACACCCCGGTCACCACATTGCCCCGCAGTTCCGACTGGGTGATGAAATTCATCAGGATGCCGTAATTCTCATCATTCTCGGACCGATTGTTGATCACCCGGAGTCGTTTGCTCTGCATCAGCGCATAGCCGGTGCGGGTTCCCCGGGTGATGTTGTTCTCCAGGAGATTATCCATGGAATACATGTAGTGGATGCCGTAACGCAGATCGGTCATCACATTGCCCCGCAGGGTATTGTGGTTGGCCGTCTCTATATAAATGGCATCGCGGGTCTGGCTGATGTCATTGCCTTCAATCAGTGCGCCGGTAGTGTTGAACAGGTGGATGCCGTTACCCCGGTCCTGTGAACGCAGGCGGGTATCTCCCCGAATGTGGTTGTTGCGCACGGTGACATCCGGCGTGGCGTCCAACCAGACCCCGAATGCCGGCCCCTGCAGGCGATTATTCTCAACCACCGCCCTCTGGGCTTCCCGGGCCACGAAAATCCCCGCATCCAGCTCGTTCAGATCGCTACCCCAATTGCGCACGGTGCAGCCGGATAACGTTACTTTCTCGGCAATAATATCCACGGCGTTGCCCTGGCCACCGGCGTCGATCACCGTGTCAGGATGACAGGACACGCTAACCCCGGGCACCCGGATAGCCAGCGACGGCACCTGCCCGGCAGGAAGCTCAAAAGCACCTCCCGGCTCCAGGGCATCCAGCTGCTCCTGTAGGTCCGCATGTGCGGTTAGCGATAAAAGAGCGACGGTCAGGGCCACTCCATAACGCAAAGGTGAATGCATTAATGTCTCTCTAAAAAAGAAATGACTGCACTGAAGCTTGGCTTGCTACTGTCAATTCAGGAAACAAGCCGGAGCCCCAAAACAGGAGCCCCGGCAAACGAGCGGCCTATCAGGCCTTCTCGACCAGCATGCGACCACGCATTTCCATGTGCAGCGCATGGCAGAACCAGTTGCAGTAGTACCAGTGAACCCCCGGCTTATCCGCCACAAAGGTCACAGAAGAAGTCTGCTGCGGACTGATTTCCATGCTCACACCGTGGTTAACCATGCAGAAGCCGTGGGTCACGTCCTCGATGGTATCCAGGTTGGTTACATAAACCGTCACTTCGTCGCCCTGCTTCACCTTGAACTCGGTCAGGTTGTACTGGGGCGCGACAGAGGTCATGTAGACCCGCACCTTGTTGCCATCACGGATGACCTTGTTATCAGCCGTCAGGTTAATACCATCCTTTTTCGCCTGCTCCCGGGCAGAGGCGAAGAACGGATCGTTGCGGTCCCAGATTTTCTTGGTCTGGGTGATCTGGTCACGGCGCAACAGGATGCAGTCGTGAGGTTCGGCAAAGGTCGGGCCATCGTGCACCAGCTTCATCTCTTCGCCGGAGATGTCGATCAACTGATCGTTTTCCGGGTGCAGGGGGCCTGCCGGCAGGAAGCGGTCCTTGGAGAACTTGGACAGCACCACCAGCCACTTGCCATCGGCATCCCGCGACTCTGTCAGGGAAGCGTGGTTGTGGCCCGGCTGGTAATGAACATCCAGCTTCTGGCGGATGTAGTTCACCTTCTCGCCGTTGTAGTGCTTGATGGCATCCGCCACGTTCCATTTCACCACCTGGCTGTCGATAAACAGGGTGGTGTAGGCGTTGCCACGACCATCGTAAGTGGTATGCAGCGGGCCAAGGCCCAGCTCCGGCTCTGCCACTACCACATCACGCTCGTCCTTCAGCTTGCCGGCAAAGAGGTCGTCCAGCTTGTCGATCTGGATAACGGTACACGTCGGGGACAGCTTGCCGTTGGCAATGAAGTATTTGCCATCCGGAGAGGTGTTCAAACCGTGCGGGTTTTTCGGAACCGGGATGTAACGGGTCAGTTCAGAGCCATGGCGACCGTCGACCACGGGCACCTTGGAATCGCCCAGCGTCTTGTAGTTGCCGCTCTTGATTGCCTGCTCGATGCGCTCAATATTGAACACAACCGCCCAGTCGCGATCGTTGCGCATGGTGCCGGCCAGGTCCAGCGCCTTCTCGGAGTTGTAGCAGGTGGAGCAGACGTACTTGCCGGTGTAATCGGCGTCGGTGTTGTCCAGGTTACCATCCACAATCACCTGGAAGGCCACTTCCATGGTCTCGGCGTCGAGCGCATTGAACATGGTGAAGCTGTTTTCCAGGCTGGTATCGCTGCCGTCGTTCGGGTGCGGGATCACATACTCGGCGTTACAGAAGACATAGTTGGTCTTCGGCACTTTCTGCAGCCGTAGGCCGTGGATGGCCTGCACGTTGGGGATGGTGGTGATCTTGTCACACTTCATCACGTCCAGCCGGATACGCGCCACGCGGCTATTGGCTTTATCATTGATAAACAGGTACTTGCCGTCGTAGCTGCCATCCGTCATGGAAATGTGCGGGTGGTGACAGTCACCGTTCAGGTGGGTGTTGTCGTGGCCCAGCACGTCTTTACTTTCGTTGGTCAGGCCCCAGCCGGTGGCGGAGTCCACGTTGAACACCGGGATACGCATGATCTCGCGCATGGAGGGAATCCCGAGCACCCTCACTTCACCGGAGTGGCCGCCACTCCAGAAACCGTAATACTCATCCAGCTCGCCCGGGTGAATCACGTAATTATTACGTGCTTCTTCAGCTGCTGCGGCAAAGGCCTCCCGGGACATGACCGCCGTGCCCAGGCCGGACGCACCGGCCACACCCGCCAGGGCTGCGGCACTCATGAACCGGCGCCGGCTCAGGCCACCCTCGGCCGGTTCCGGCCGATCATTCGTTAGTTCGTCTCGTTTTTTCATAGCCATCCACTCCGTTCTACTTATCGTGGTTTTCGTTTTTTGGTACTGCTGCTTACTCAACCTGAGCCACCGGAATCTGCTCGGCGTGCCCCGGAGCATTCTGACCACGGCGTCTGCCCCGTCGCTTGACGATCAGCGGCGGGCACTTGTGGTCATCGAAATAGGTCATCTGACAATCCAGGCAGTAGTGGCACTCCATGTAGTTGATGTGGCCATCGGGGTGAATCGCCTGGACCTCGCATTCCTTGTCGCACAGACGGCAGGGGTTGCCGCACTCCTTGCGCCGCTTGAGCCAATCGAATACCCGCAACTTGGTGGGCAGGGCCAGCGCGGCACCCAGGGGACAGAGGTAACGGCAATAGACCTTGCGGGTGAACAGGTTGACCACCAACAGGGCCACGGCGTAAACCACGAAGGGCCAGCTGCGGGCAAAATGCAGGGTGATGGCGGTTTTGAACGGCTCCACTTCCGCCAGCTGTTCCGCGGTGCCCATGGCTTCCAGCGACACGCCGAACAAAACCAGCAGAATGATGTACTTGATAGCCCACAGCCGTTCGTGCCAGACGAAAGGCACCGTGTACTGGGGAATCTTCAGTTTGCGGGCGATTTCATTGAGCAGTTCCTGCAGAGCGCCGAAGGGACACAGCCAGCCACAATAGACCGCCCGTCCCCACAGCAGGACGATGCCGGCAACCACAGCCCAGAGCACAAACATGATCGGATCAATCAGGAAGGTTTCCCACTTGAAGCCACTGATCAGGCTGTTGGCGAACGTCAGCACGTTGACGATGGATAGCTGCCCGAGCGCATACCAACCGATGAAGAACAGGGTGTAGACCAGGAAACCATGCCGGATCCAGCGCATCATCCGGGGCTTTTTTACCAGCCAGTCCTGGAAGAACAGGATGAAAAGCAGGACCGCAATGCCCAGCCCCAGCACCGTGATCTGGAACTGTTTCTGATACCAGACCTGCACCCACATTGGCTGAGACTCCAGCCACTCTTCCTCGGTAACCACGGGCTCCGGACGGGTGTAGTATTGGTGTGGCAACTGGTACTCCAGCGGGAAGACCTGGAACTCGCTGTCCAGTGGTCCGGTCTGGCGCTTGACGGTCAGCTCCAGGGTCCAGGGCGTGCCCGGATCAAAGTTGTACTGCTGGCGAATGATGAAGATCGCCATTTCATTGAAGTCCGGCATGCCCTCGGCATACACGTCGCTAAGACGGTAATAATCCAGGTCCCGGAAGTTGAAGGTGTCACCGAACTGGCGAATCTGAATGCGGTCAAAAATGCCGCCGCGCACATAGCCCGACCCCTTGAACGAGTAGTCCCCGTTAGCCATAACGGCAATGGCGTGTTCGCCGGGCTTCAACTCGGAGGTCAACCGCTGGTACTGGTTTTCACCCAGCAGGTTGCGGCCGATGGTAGGCACATCCAGATAGGCGGCATAGAGGTCGATCAGGGTCTCGTCACGCTCTGCCGGTGAGGCACGGTCCACGTCTGCGGCAGCCGTGCCCTCAAAGGCATCGTCCACCTGGCCGCGGGTCAGGCGCAGCCGGCGCACAGCGCCGTTTCCGGTCAGTTCCTCCCAGGTGCGGGGCTGGAACCCACCACTCTCAACCTGCGCTAACGGCGGCCGGTTCGAGGCGCCACCCTCAACCACACCGATTTCCACGCCCACCCGATGCGCCGTGCGCATCAGCACTTCGTTAACCACCATGACCGTCACTGTGGCACCGGAAACGCCATCGACAGCGACCTTCCGCTCATTCGACGTGCCACCGACGGTGACTTTCTGGTCGGCTTTCAGGCCAACGTACTGATCAGTGAACTCGTGCAGCTTGCGCTCAGGGATGCCAACCAGAAGAATCGGTTCGTGATGCTCGATAACCTTGGCGGCACGGATTTCCCCCTCGGGGTCCAGAACCACCACGGCGTTGATTGGCTTGCCGGAATAGGCGGGTGTCTGGACAAAATCCAGACTCTGGTAGACATAACCCTTGAGCTGATCACCGGCATACAGGGCCTGGATGGCCCGGTTGTCTTCCAGTGGTTCAGAGCGGGTGACTTGCGGGAAGGTGTCTTCAATGACCTGACGGCCGGCCACCGGCTCGTATTTGGAAACGGGCGCCGCTTGCAGTGCGGTGGAGGACAAGAAGCCACCCATCAGGACAAAAAACAGCGCAATCCTGAAAATCAGCGTCACATGACCTCCCCAGCAAAATGTTTGATGCTCTCTAATGCTATGTGAATTAGTTTCAAATCAAATACCTCTTATTGCATACCCATTAGAGGCAGCTCCCGGCATCGAGCCCTCTCAATCCCGGTCGCTGACGATGACCCGGCAGACTTCTTCAACGGCTTCCTCGCCATAGCTCTGGCCGTAGTGTTTGCCGAAACCGAAGTCGTACAAGCGAACGTGGCGTTCCGGGTTCACCCCGATGTTTTCCAGGCAGGCGCGGGCACAATGCAGGGGGCAGCCGTCTATGACAGTGATTGGCCGACCGGACCGGGCTGTCTTGACCAGGGCAGGCACCTGCCCGCCCACGCCAGAAATACAGGACATCTCGAAGACACCCTCATGATCCAGGCGCACTGCGGCGTTATTGGCCAGTTGGGCGACGTCAGAGCAGCCCGAGCAGGCATAGATCAGTGGTCGCTGCTTCCTCGGTTTCATGCGTTTCCTCCTGGCGCTGCACCCGTCTCCCGGCAGGCCAGGCGACCGAAGATGATGCCGAACTCAAACAGGACCCACATGGGCACGGCCAGCAGGGTCTGGGAGATGATGTCAGGCGGTGTCAGCATCATGCCGATAACAAAGCAGGCCACCACCACATAAGGACGCTTGGCAGACAGGGCCTGCGGCGTGGTAGCACCGGACAGAATAAGAAGCACCGTGGCGATAGGGATTTCAAAGGCGACGCCGAAGGCGAAGAACATCTTGAGCACGAAGGTCAGGTAACTGTCGATGTCCGGCAGTTCCACAATGCCCTCCGGCCCAATCGCGGTGAAGAACCCAAACACCAGGGGAAAGACCACGAGGTAGGCGAACACTGCCCCGGCGTAAAAAAGGACCACAGACGTGAACAGCAATGGGAACGCCAGCCGCTTCTCATGGCTATACAACCCCGGAGCAATGAAGCTCCAGATCTGGAACAGAATGTAGGGAATGGCGACGAACACCGCCAACACCAGCGCCAGCTTCAATGGCGCGAAAAACGGCGAGGTAATGTCTGTGGCGATCATGGTCTGGCCGCCCGGCAACAACTCGCGCAAAGGCTGTGACACCAGCAGGTAGAGTTCGTTGGCAAACGGGTAGATGGCCGCAAAACAGACCGCTGCAGCCAGCACCACTTTCAGCAGCCGGCTGCGCAGCTCCAGCAGGTGCTGGATCAGCGGCATCTCCTGCTGCTCGGGGGATGATTGTTGGGTGCTTGCGGTCATGAGCGGGACCAGAAAAAGGCGTTAAGGCGTTTTGCCCACATGCCCGGTGTCGTTGTCGGACAGGACAATGCGTTCGTATTGTTTGGCTTCGTCCAGGGCACCACGGACACTCTCCTGCACGTCTTCAAGGCCAACATCACCAGCCTGGCGAAGTTGCTCTCGCAACTCCTCGGCCTTGACTTGGCGGTCCAGTTCCGAGGTGAAATCGCCCAACATACGGCGCGCGCCTCCAATCCATCGGCCGGCAGCGCGGGCCGCCGCTGGTAGTCGCTCAGGGCCTAACACCAGCAACGCAATCACGCCGCAGATCAGCAGTTCCAGAAAGCCGATGTCGAACATTGTGGTCGCACTTAGCCTTGGCTCTCCCGGTGTTTCTGCTCGGCACTCACCTTCTCTGAACTCTGGAAGTCCAACGCTTCCGGTTCACTCGACAGGCTCCCATCCTCATTCATGGACTTCTTGAAGCCACGGATAGCACCGCCCAGGTCCGTACCAATGCTTCGCAGTTTTTTGGTCCCAAACAGCAGGATGACAATGGTGAGAACAATGAGAAGCTGCCAGATGCTGATACCGCCGATACCCATGAGGAATCCTCGCTTGAATATTTCAGATGCGATTCAGTGTATGCCGGTGCCTGGCAGTTCAGGAATTCCTCCTTTGGGGTACCCCATTTACATCTTTCCTGCCGAACTGCCCGCCAGGATCCGTGCCATGAAACTGACCACGATCAAACGGATCATTAACAGTGGTGCCTGCCACTAGCGGGTGATCCATTCTTCTGCCATCGTATGTCTTCAACAACAATTCCGAATCCAAATCGTTGCCCTACCCACGGTTTGGTGCAAACGTGAGCATCCAAAGGCAGACATCAACTAGGACGATGCATGTTTGAAGTTATGAATGACCTCCTGAGCGCGGGCCGACACTCGCGTTATTTCAATCACACACGCAGTTACAGCCTGTATTCGCGGGTGCGCACCATTGCCTGGATTCTGGTGGTGCTTCAAACCGCCTGGATTCTGGTGGACTGGCTGCTGCTCCCGGAAGACGTCAGCAGTACCATCGCTTACGGGCGTATTGCGGCCAGCGCGTCCTGCCTCGCACTGGCTGTGTGGTTCAGCCATCCCTACCGGCTTGAGGTCTCGCTGTTTCGTCTGCTGTTGCTCGTCGTGGTACTCACCCTGTTCCAGACCTGGAGCAACTGGATACTTATTGGCGAGGGCTTCGAATCGGAAGTTGTCGCCGGGTATGCCTTCTTCCCCTTCATGATCATTACCATGATCGCCATCTTCCCGCTGACCATCCTGGAGGTGGCGGGCTTTGCCATTTTTGTCATCCTGGTGGAGCTGATCACCCAACTGTGGAGCGGCAAGTTCGGGCTGGTGGATGGCCTGAATGATCTGTGGTTATTGGCAGTGCTGGGCTGCATTGCCGGCTGGGCGTCAGTAAACCAGCTCAGCATGCTGCTGGTACTCTACCGCCAGGCCACCCGTGACCCACTGACCGGCCTGGCCAACCGCCGCCAGGTGATGGATCAGCTGGACGGGGACATCGCGGATGCCCACGAAAAAGGCACGCCGCTGTCGGTACTGTTGTTTGACCTGGACAAGTTCAAGAGCTTCAACGATAACCACGGCCATGCCGCGGGCGATCTGGTGCTCAAACAGTTCTCCAAAATCCTCAAGGACAACGCCAAGCGCAAGGTGGACCTGGCCGGGCGTTTTGGTGGCGAGGAGTTCCTGATGGTCCTGCCAGGCATGAATGAGGCGGAGGCCATCGAAGTAGCCGATGCCATTCGCGACGCCTGTCACAACACCAAAGTCAGGGTGCCCACCGGCGAGGACGTCAGCTTCAGAACCAGCATCGGCATCGCGGTCCTGCATGACCAGAACGAGGACCGCACCCGGTTGCTGCAGCGGGCCGACGAGGCCCTCTACGCCGCAAAAGATGGCGGCCGCGACCGCTACATGGTGGCCCCGCTCGATACCGAGGCAGACGCGGCCTGATTGGCACCTGCCGACTGGCCCGCAGCCTTAGCAGCTTTGGCAGGGATCGCCAGACGGATCTGCTCACCGTCCAGCAGGACCGGGTAAGAAGCAACCTGGACCGCATCATCCTCCAGGCACTGACCGGTCCGCAGGCTGAAGTGTTGCTTGTACAGCGGCGAGGCCACCACCGGCTCGCCCTCCAGATCCCCGGTAATGCCCCGGGCCAGCACGTTCGCGCCACTGATCGGATCGTGATGGCTGATGGCAAACAGCGCCGGCAGCCGGTGCGGCAAATAGAACACGGCCACTGGCCCATCCTCGGTCCACACGGCGATGCCGGATTCCGGCACCAGGTCATCCACGGTGCAAATGGCGTCCCAACGGGTTGGTGCTTTCATGATATTTCTCCAGTTTTATCAGTCCAAATCTCGGTCTGTTCGCAACAGCGTTCCTATCAAAGCTCGGCGAGCAAGGTGGCATGGGGGGACTTGCTCTAACTCAAAGACCGCAGGCTACGCAGGTTCCAGAACCGGCCGCCGCTGGTCCCGTTCCACGGTCCACTGCTGCACCGGGTCTTTCTTCTCCGGCTCGTTGACGAACTCCCGGAAGCGCTTGCGTTTCTCCGGGTCCTCCACGGCGGTTTTCCATTCGCACTGGTAGCTCTCGACAATATCAGCCATGTGGGCCTCCAGTTCGGCGCCCATGCCCAGGCTGTCCTCCAGCACCACCTCCTTGAGGTAGTCCAGGCCACCTTCCAGGTTTTCCATCCACACACTGGTGCGCTGCAGACGGTCGGCGGTGCGCACGTACAGCATGAGTACCCGGTCAATGGTGCGGATCAGTTCATCGTCGGACAGGTCGGTGGCGAACAGGTCGGCGTGGCGCGGACGCATACCGCCGTTACCGCAAACGTAGAGGTTCCAGCCGTTCTCGGTGGCGATCACGCCAATGTCCTTGCTCTGGGCCTCGGCGCACTCCCGGGTGCAGCCGGAGACGGCCATCTTGATCTTGTGGGGCGCGCGCAGCCCCTTGTAGCGGTTCTCCAGGAAGATCGCCATGCCGACGCTGTCCTGCACGCCGTAGCGGCACCAGGTGCTGCCGACGCAGGATTTCACGGTACGCAGGGACTTGCCGTAGGCGTGGCCGGTCTCGAAGCCGGCGGCAATCAGCTTCTCCCAGATCTCCGGCAACTGGCTCAGGGTGGCGCCGAACAGGTCCACCCGCTGGCCGCCGGTGATCTTGGTGTACAGGTCATATTCCTTGGCCACCTCACCCAGCACAATCAGCTTGTCCGGGGTGATCTCGCCGCCCGGCACCCGGGGCACGATGGAGTAGGTGCCGTTTTTCTGCATGTTGGCCATGAAGGTGTCGTTGGTGTCCTGCAGCGGCACGTGATCGGTGGCCAGGATGTGCTCGTTCCAGCAGGTGGCCAGGATGGAGGCCACCGTGGGTTTGCAGATGTCGCAACCGTGGCCCTTGCCGTGCTGGCTGATCAGGGTGCGGAAGGTGCGGATGCCGTTCACCTTCACCAGATGGAACAGCTCCTGGCGGCTGTAGGGGAAGTGCTCACAGATGTCCTTGCTGACTTCCACGCCGCGTTTTTCCAGCTCGCTGTCCACCACGTTCTTGAGCAGCGCGGAGCAGCCACCGCACCCGGTGCTGGCCTTGGTTTCGGCCTTGATGCTGCCCAGGTCCGAGCAGCCGGCATCGATGGCCCCACAGATATCACCCTTGGTGACGTTGTGGCACGAACAGATCGAGGCGGTGTCCGGCAGGGCATCGGGCCCCAGGGCCGGCGCGCCGCCCTGGCTTTCCGGCAGAATCAGGGTTTCCGGGTTGTCCGGCAGCGTAATCTCATTGAGGGCGTACTGCAGCAGGGTGTCATAGTGGCTGTTGTCACCCACCAGGATTGCGCCCAACAGACGCTTGCCATCCTCGCTGATCACCATCCGGCGGTAATGGCCGACCTGTTCGTCATTGAAACGAATGCTGCGGGCACCCGGGGTCTGGCCATGGGCATCGCCAATGGAGCCCACGTCCACGCCCAGCAGTTTCAGTTTGGTGCTCATGTCGGCACCGGTGAACGCCGCCTCGGCATCGCCATTAAGCACGGCGGACAGCGTGCGGGCCATGGTGTAGCCCGGCGCCACCAGGCCAAAGATCCGCTGGTCCCACAGGGCGCATTCGCCGATGGCATGGATGTGCGGGTCCGAGGTGGTGCACTGGTCGTCAATCACGATGCCGCCGCGCTCGCCGATGGCCAGACCGCAGGCCCGGGCCAGGGCATCCTGGGGCCGGATGCCGGCGGAAAACACAATCAGGTCGGTCTCCAGGTGGCTGTCGTCGCTGAAGTTCATGCGCAGGCGGGCTTCGTCGCCCTCCACAATGGCCGTCGTGGCCTTGTCGGTGTGTACCTGCACACCCAACTCCTCGATCTTGTGGCGCAGCAGCGCACCGCCCTCGGTATCCAGCTGCACGGGCATCAGGCGCGGGGCAAATTCCACCACATGGGCCTGCAAGCCCAGGCTCTTGAGGGCGTTGGCCGCCTCCAGGCCCAGCAGACCGCCGCCAATCACCACGCCGGATTTGCCACCCTGGGCGCTGGCATGAATGGCATCCAGGTCTTCCAGGGTCCGGTAGACAAAACAGTGGGGGTGCTCGCGGCCCTCGATGGGCGGCACAAACGGGTAGGAGCCGGTGGCCAGTACCAGCTCGTCGTAGTCGTAGTCGCCCCGGTCGGTCGTTACCCGTCGGCCTTCCGGGTCAATCGCGGTTACCGCCTCGTTCAGCCGCAACTCGATACGGTTCTCGGTGTACCAGTCCGCCGTGCCCATGGCCAGGTCGGCGTGGGTGGAACCGCTGAAATATTCCGACAGGTGCACCCGGTCATACGCCAGCTGTTTCTCTTCACCGAACACCACGATGCGGAAATCCTCGGCGGCAGGGCTGGCAACAAACTGCTCCAGAAAATGGTGGCCAACCATGCCATTGCCGATGACGATCAGGTTTTTTTTGCTCATGGATCTGTCCTCCAGTTTTCTGGCAAAAACAAAAAAAGCCGGAGCATCACTTCCCGAGGGAAGGATGGTCCGGCGTCAGTGCCAACAACGATGTTTAAGTGGTCCGGCCTGTTCCTTGGCCGGGACGTTCGTCCTTACAGGCTATTAAGCGATCTTCGTGCCAGCCCGCATAACGACCAACAATCAATTAGTTACAGGGCAACCAGTGCTTCACTGATTAAAACCATCGGATAAACAGGCCCTGTTTCGGGGCAATTTGCACAACTTCGGGGCTTATTACAGTGGCTCGGTAATTGCTGAGTGATCAGGTGTCGTTACTTGAGCGTTGGTCTGGGGCCGACGCCCCTGGAGTCAGTCATGAACACCAAGCGAGCCAATGGGCAAACCTCGCCCGATGCCGCCGATTATCTGATCGCGTCAAAAAGCTGTGAACTCATGAACCTGCAGTACTTTCTGCAGATGGGGAAACTGGTGCAATGCATCAGTAACCTCGTGCACGCACTGCAGTGTGAACGGGGCGCTTCCAATGTGTTCCTTGGGTCCGATGGAGAGAAATTCTCCGAAGAACGGCAAACGATGATGGCCAAATCCGACCCGTTGCGGGAGGAGTTCAATCAGGCCCTGGCTGACATTCACCAGGAGCTGACCCAGCATCCGGTCAGCCCCACCCTGCTCAACCAGGTCGCTAGCGCCCTTCATGCCCTTGAGGGACTTCCCGGGCTACGCAGCCGGGTAGCAGTAAAAGAGATCACGGCTCCAGACGCCACTGAGCAATATTGCCAACTCATCCACAGCCTGATCGCAGTGGTGTTTGAGGCCGCTGATGTGGCGGTTGACCCCAGCATTGCCGGACCACTGGTTGCCATGGTTCACCTGATGAACGGTAAGGAATTTTGCGGGCAGGAACGGGCGGTGGGGTCGGCCGGTTTTTCCAGTGGGCGGTTCGACAATGCACTTTCGGAGCGCATGGCGCACCTTATTGAGTCACAAGACCGATGCTTTGAAGTGTTCACGAGTTTCGCCGACGAAGACTCCCTGGGCCTGTGGCAGCAACTGCTTGCCAACCCCCGGGAAGATGAGATTCGAAGGCTACGTCAGTTAGGCGTGTCGATTGGCCGTTACAAACCTCTCGATCCGGCTCTCGCGGGCGAGTGGTTCCGGCTAATGTCCGAGCGGATGGACGAACTCAAAAGGGTCGAGAATTCCGTGGAGGGCTGCTTCCACGCCCGCTGCACAGAACGCTTCACAGAGGCCCGCAACTCCCTGGCCCATCAGGAAACCCTGATCGCCTCTCTGGAGGCCCAGGATCAACCCGCCCAGCCCATGGTTGTGTTGTGCAACGCGGTGCAGGATCAGTCGGCGGGTGAATCCTGGTCCAGCGATGGGGTTGGGCAACACTTTGGCCGCTCCATTTTCCATCTTGTTCAGGAGCAAACCGACCGCCTGCAGCAGATGGACAACGAGTTGCAGGGCGCGAGGGAAGCGCTGGAAGACCGAAAAACCCAGGAAAAAGCCGTCCTTCTGCTGATGGAGCACCGCAATATCAGTAATGACGAAGCCCACCGGGTTTTACGCCGGCTGGCCATGGACCAGGGCCGGAAACTGCCAGAGGTAGCGCGAGCCCTGCTGTCCATGGCAGATGTACTGAAATGAATGGTTCAGCGAAGCGCCAGGCTCGCCAATAGCGCAAGCAGAAGCACACCAGACACGCCCTGCCAGAAAGCTACGGGGCACCGCTCAATCAGCGGTGCCCGGGAGTGCCCATCGGCGCCCTTGCCTGGATGGCGCAGGTCGTACAGGTACTCCGATAATGCTGGATAGCGACGGTGGGACTGAGGATGTACTGCTTTCTCAATCGCGGCATCCAGCCAGGCCGGCACGTCGTTCCTGAACCGGCCGATCGGTTGATAAGTCAGCCTTCGAAGCTGGGAGCGGCTCCGTATTTTCGGGACCTCGGCACCATAGGGTAATCGCCCGGTCAGTAGCTGGTAGGTGATCACACCCAGGGAGAACTGATCCGACAGCCGGCTACCCGGCTCCCCCAGGAAAGTCTCCGGCGCACTGAACAACGCCGCCCCGCGCGGCCCGCTCGTGGAAGGCCGCTGGCCGGATTCTTCAAGGCCGGTGACATGGGTGGCACCGAAATCAATCAGGGTTACCGTACCATGACGGTCCACCAGCAGATTCTCCGGCTTGAGGTCCTGGTGCACCATTTCCAGTCGGTGAAAGGCCCTGAGGGCCCGCACAATCTGCTCCACCAGTTTACGCACGGTTTCCATATCTGGCCTGGGGTGGTCCAGCATCCACTGACGCAGCGTCTGGCCCTCGACGAACTCCATGGCCAGGTACAGATAGCTCGGTGGCCGGTCTGCCTCGAAGGGGCGGACAACATGAGGATTATTTAGACGCCGGGCAATCCAGTGTTCGGTCAGGAACTGCTCAAGATAAACCGGGTCCTCGCGCAGCTCCATGGAGGGCATTTTCAACACCACCTGGTGGCCGGAACTCTCATCCACGGCCAGATATACATGGCTGCGACTGCTGGCATGCAGTGCGCGCAGAATCCGGTATCCATCCAGGTGTTGCCCCGGCTGCAATTCCGGCGCAAACGGCAAGTCCGCCATTTGCCGGAACAGCTCACCGCTGTCCAGCTCGCTTGGCACCGACTCAATCCGGACTATCTGGGCGGTCAGGTTGTCGTCACTGCCGTTGGCCAGCGCGGTTTCAGTGAGCCGTCGGGCGGCTCGGTCCGGATCATCCCCAGAATCGAGAATGATCTTGGCCATGTCTGGCTCGGTCATGTGCTCATAGATGCCATCGGTGGCGAGCAGGAAACGATCGCCCGGATGAATCGGCACACTCAGGTAATCCACCTCAAGCTGGTGACCGATCCCCAGCGCCCGGGTCAGACAACTCTCTTCCCTGGAAAGCCAGAGCCGGTGGTCAGTGGTGAGCTGTTCCAGCCCCCCGGGATGGACCCGATAAATCCGGGCATCGCCCACGTGAAAAATGTGTGCAGTCGCCGCTTTGATCACCATCGCACTGAAGGTGCAGACGTAGCCCCGGTCCCGATCAAAACGGTATTGGCTCTGGGAAGTCTGGGCATAAAGCCAGCTATTGAGGGCCGTCAGTACCCGTTGAACCGAATGCTTGACCGACCAGCTGTCGGGTGTGGAAAAGTAGTCATTGAGAAAGCCGGCCACTGCCGACTCACTGGCAACCTGGCTGACGCTGCTGGAACTGATGCCATCGGCAATCGCCAGCGCAATCCCCTTGGTCATCAACTGGTGGTTATCCGGCATCAGCATGCCATGGAAATCCTGGTTCACCGGTTTCTGGCCTGCCTCGGAAGAGTGGCCGGCTGAGATCGCAAGGGATATGGTCATTTCGGACGGTCCTGTAACGGAAAAAACCACCCCGGCCGGTGCGGCGGCCAGGGTGGTCCCGGGGGAGGCCGGCTTAGTTGGAGCGGGCCAGTGCAGCGTCGTTGATCGTGGCCGGGGCCGGGCGCTTCGGCGCGGTGCGAATGTGCGTGGTGTAAAGCGTCAGGCCTGTGAAGGCGATACCACCCACCAGGTTACCCAGCACTGTAGGGATCTCGTTCCACCAGAGATAGTCCATGATAGAGAACCCGCCGCCCATGATCAGGGCTGAAGGGAACAGGAACATGTTCACGATGGAATGCTCGAAACCCATGAAGAAGAACAGCATGATCGGCATCCACATGGCCAACACCTTCCCGCTCACGTTGGTGGAAATCATGGCGCCCACCACGCCCATGGAAACCATCCAGTTACACAGCATGCCCCGGATAAAGATGGTGGCCCAGCCGGCAGCACCGTATTCCGCGTAGCCCAAAGTACGCGCTTCACCTACACCGGCGATCTTGACACCCACCGCACCCGGATCGGTGCTGAAACCGTAAGTGAAAATGAACGCCATCATGAAGGCGACGGTCAGCGCACCACCGAGGTTACCCAGAAAGACCCAACCCCAGTTGGGCAGGATAGCGGCCGGCGTAACGCCGGGGCGTTTGTCGAGAAGGGCCAGGGGTGTGAGCATGAAAACCCCTGTCAGCAGATCAAACCCCATCAAATAGAGCATGCAGAACCCGATGGGGAACAGGATGGCGCCAATCAGGAAAACGCCGGTCTGCACGGCAACAGTAATGGCAAAGGCTGCCGCCAGCGCGAGGATGGCCCCGGCCATAAACGCCCGGATCAACGTGTCCCGGGTAGACATGTATATTTTCGATTCACCCGCATCGACCATTTTGGTCACGAATTCCGAAGGCATGATGTAAGACATAATGTGTTCCTCTGACCTGTATCGGTTGACCAGGCCCGTAGGCCAGCCATAAAAAAACGGCGCCACCGGCTATCTGCAATCTGCAGATGCCAGTAGACGCCGTCGTCTGAATCAAATTGTCGTGTTGACGAAACCGGGCAGGCTTCGTCTGTGGAGGATTGAGCAGAGACCGTGCCAGGAAAATAAACCGTTCAGGAATTCCTTTTTATTCAACCGGATAAAACAACCAGCACGGGACACCGTCCGGCGAATTCTCCCTCTCTCAGCCCACAAAAGCGCACCCGATCGGTGCAGCGCCCGTTATCCCTGCAACAACCTGAAGCACAGTTGATACCCGAAACCTGTTTCAAGTTGCCCCTTGTCCTTCACACCTTTACCATCACTCCCCCACAACCAAGTCGACAGGGGAGTCCCGGTACCAGAGGCCGGGGCTGAGAGTGCCATTGGCAGACCCTGGTGTCCCATCTGGCTAATTTGCCGACCCAAACGGGACACAAGAACCTGATCCGGTTCACACCGGCGGAGGAAGCACGACATGATGATGACCCACCTGGCCGCCATAGTGGCGGCATTGTGCCTGTTCGGTTGGCTGGGCCTGCGCGCCCGCAAGACTGCCGAAGGCCTTGATGACTACATGACCGCCCGCAACAGCCAGGGCGCTGCCACTATTGGCCTTTCCTTTCTGGCATCCGGCATGGGTGCCTGGATTCTGTTTGCCCCGCCGGAAGTCGGCGCGTTTGTCGGCCCGGTTGCCCTGGCAGGCTACGCCCTGGGCGCGGCACTGCCCTTTATTGTTTTCGCCGCGCTTGGCCCGCTGATTCGCAAGCGACTGCCCCGGGGCCGAAGCATCAACGAGTTTGCCGAGCATCGTTTCGGCAAGGGTCTGCGTCGTTGGGTGTCTCTGGTTTCGGTGCTCTACATGCTTTGCTTCCTGGCGGCAGAACTGACGGCCATTGGCTCCATCACTGCGCTGCTGTCCGATCTCAACGGTGATCTGGTGATCATTGGCGTGGCCGTCACTACCCTGATCTACACTACCTGGGGCGGGCTTCGGGCCAGCCTTGCCACCGATCGCTGGCAGGCGCTTCTGTTGATGGCCTTGCTGGCTGCGGTGCTGTTTGTGGACTGGAAGCACCTGCCGTCGGCGGCTGAATCGGCTGACATGCCCGGCATTCCTTTCTGGAGTGCCGTGAGTGTGGCCCTGACACTGGTGCTGGCCGTGACCGCAGCAAATCTGTTCCACCAGGGCTATTGGCAGCGGGTCTGGGCGGCCCGTGACAGCACTTCACTCTGGAAAGGAGCCATCCTCGGCGGTGGCACCACCATCGTGGTGGTCGCGGTGGTGGGTGGCCTGGGCATGAGCGCGGCCATGGCGGGGCTGGACCTGGGCCAGCCACCGATTCCATTTTTCGCGCTGCTCAATGAAGCACCGCGGTGGCTCGGGGCTGTCGCCCTGGTATTGGCGGTTACCCTGGTTGCCTCGTCAGTGGATACCCTGCAAAACGGCATCGCTTCCCTGGCGGTGGCCGAGAAGGCCGGGTTGACTCTGACTGGCGCCCGCTGGCTAACCGTGGTGTTGATGGTACCGGTGGTTTTAGTGGCCCTGCAGGGCGCTTCGGTGCTGCGACTGTTTTTGATTGCCGATCTTCTTTGTGCAACAGCGATCATTCCGGTCCTGATGGGCCTGTGGCCACGAGTCTCTACCACAGCGGCCATGGCGGGCGTGCTGGCCGGCCTGATCGGCGCGATCCTTCCTGACTGGCTCATGACCGGTAGCCTCAAGGAAGCACTCTACATAGCCAGCTTCCCAGGTGGCGCCCCCACACTCGCACCCTTCGCTGGCGCGATACTGGCCTCTGCCGGTGTTACTTTGCTGCTGACTCTGATTGGGGGCAAGCGGGCAGGCTGATCGGCCGATCAGCTCCCGTCTTCATTGAAGTACTGCTGGGTGCCACGGCTGGCAATGGCCGTGGCAATCCGCTCAATGCTTTGAAGATAGGCGGCAACCCGGTAGTTAACATCTTCCTCCTTTGCCCGACCAAAGCAGCGTTCCGCCTGGCCCACGATCTGCTCTTTCAAGCGCTCGTTAACGTAGTTTTCCGACCAGTAATCACCCGTCCGGTTCTGGATCCACTCCAGATAACTGACAATCACCCCTCCAGCATTGGCCAGCACATCGGGCAACACCGTAATTTTGCGCTTGCTCAGTGCCTCATCCGCAGCAGAGGTCACCGGCCCGTTGGCAATCTCCAGAATGGTGCCTGCACTTACCTGGTCCACATTGTCCTCGGTGATGGCGTTCTCCAGTGCCGCCAGCACCAGGACATCCACATCCAGGCCAAGAAGCTCCTCATGACTGATCTGTTGGATGTCATTGTCAGTGCACACGGACGACTCGCAATACACCATGCCCTTGAGTTCCCGGCTTTTATGCTTTTCCCGCCAGATGGGTTCCGGGTCCAGACCCTGCTCGGTGTAAATGGCCGCCTGGGAATCCGACACGGCAACGATGCGGTAGCCTGCCTCCTTGGCAAGGCGGGCAAAGTGGTAACCGGCATTGCCAAAACCCTGTACCGCCACCGTCATGTTTTTCGGCTCTTTATTCTCCCGTTTGGCCCAGGCATCGAGCACGTGAAGAGCGCCCTGGCCGGTCGCGGCCGTACGCCCTGCCGAGCCGCCCATGCCTACGGGTTTGCCGGTGATAATGCCACGCACCTGTTTACGGCTGATTTCAGAGTACTCATTGGCCATCCAGCCCATGACAATTTCGTTGGTATTGACATCCGGCGCCGGGATATCGCGATCCGGGCCGATAACGTCGTAGAAGGCGCGGATGTAACCCCGTGACAAGCGCTCCAGTTCCAACCGGGAGAGTGTTTTCGGGTCGACCTGAACACCGCCCTTGGCACCACCGAGTGGCAGGTCCACCACCGCACATTTGAGCATCATCCAGAAACTGAGGGTGGCTACCTCATCCTCATTGACGCTGGCATGAAAACGAATGCCACCCTTGCCGGGACCACGGCTCTGATCGTAAAGGGCGCGCCATCCGTTAAATATCCGCAGTTGGCCATCGTCCATACGCACCGGTATGGCGGCCTGGTGAATATGGTTGGGTTGCTGGAGCTGTTGGCGGACATCATCGCCGATATCGAGACGGTCGAAGATGTCCGACATCCGCGACTGGGCATCGCTCAAAAGGCTGGAGTTCTTAGTCATGGAGACCTCCCGAATGATTCAGTGGGAGAGAAACGTGGCCTGGGCGTTGGCTACGGCGTTTCCTCCGGGTCCGGCGGCACGCCGCTCTCCTGTTCGGGCCCATCACCGGTATCCGGTGCGCCCTGCGCCTGGGTCTCGGCATTTTTCATCAGGATGGTGCCCCCTTGTAACAGCAGGGATTTCAGTCGGGCATCGCCCTGCTCCGCGATCCCAACGGCAAACGCTATTAAAACGGACTCCCAGGGATTCTTGCGGATCAGCTCGCGGAGCGCATCAATACCCGAGCCCGAAGAGCCCGTGGTTGATTTACCTCGTTTGGAAGCGGCTCTGGGACGGACCAGACGCTGGAAGAAGAGCGCCAACAGCAGCAGGCAGGCGAAACCAACCAGCCATAGAGCCCCGGTTTCGCCCAGCCATGGTGTCAGTGACAGGACAGCCGCCTGAACCAACAGGTAAAAGCCGGTAAGCAACAGGGCGGTGAGCAAGACCATTGCCAGCAGAAAACCAATAACGGCCGCAACAGCCTTGCGCAACGCACCCTGGACCTGTTCAGAGTCGAGCATGATCAGCGATCAAACAGCTTACCCACCAGAACCCCGGCCAGGAACATGACGATAATGCTCAGAAACGGCCGTTCCTCGATTCGGCTTTCGACGTCGTGAACGGTGCGGTCACCGGCATCTCTTGCCCGGCGCAGTGCTTCGTCGCCTTTCTGCCTGACACTGTCGAGGGCCTCCAGGCTCTCGCGGCGGATTTCATCGCGCAGGCTACTAACGTTGTGCTTCTGGTTGTCCGAAACGGTGCGAGTCAGCTTGGCCAGATCATCCCGCAACGCCTGGATGTCTTCCTTCACCTGCTTGTAGTCGTCTTGTGAGGATTTTGCTTCCATTTTTGCCTCCTTAATTGACAGTAGACTCACTGTTCACTTGGCATGTTCGGAAATGCAATACACCTCTCGCCAGTAATGAGATTCAAAAACATAAATGACGAAAGCACTCAAAGCCTAGCACAGGATGGAAAATTTACAGGGAATGGGCTATTGAGACTGGTCGGAGTTGTCAGATTCTGAACGTCCCTTACGCTCTGGGCGCAGTTCCGTTTCAAGCCAGCGACGGACTTCATGCCGGTCTTTGCGCCGCACCAGCTGTTCACTGTGGATGTTCCGGGGAAAAATTTGCGGCTCGCCCTCATGGTGCAGGGTAAAGCTGCGACGTACGCCAACCGGGTACTTGCTGGGGCCATGAATAACGGCGGCCCGGATTTCCATATCGACAATGTCCTCGAACAGGTAATCCGTGTCGCTTTCCTCGCTACGGCGCCCGAGAATGATATTCCGGAACGAACCCAACACCAGATAGCCGCCGGGCTGCAGCGGGCCCTGGCGCAACACCTGATGGACATTGGAATCATCGGCCTGGATGCGCCGGTATTCGGTGACGGTCATGGTTTTCTCTTCGCCGTCCCGCGTGAACAGGGCCACCTGCACACACTGTACATGCACCGTCTCCTTGCCCATGTTCACCAGCAGACACAGGGCATCGGGATTTTCATTCTGGGCGTGGTGGATCACCAGGTACGGCCGGTTATTACGCTGGTACTGGATGAAAAACAGCTGGAAATAGACAATCCAGACCAGCGCCATGATGGCACTACTGACGGGAGCGATATACTCCATGAACAAAAACCTCTACGCCTGCATCGAAAAAACTGCTGCCTCATACCAGTTTAACGAAAATATCGTGTAACACATTGGCGGCCGAATGCAGCCGACGGGAACTGTCCATCAGGTGGTGATAGATCTCCCGCTTCTTGAGCATTTCAACTGTCACCTCGCCCTGGAACAGCTCCGCGAGACTGTGTCGATACAACCGCTCGATACGTCGATGGGCGTGGCGGGCGGCATGGGCTTCATCTTCGGCACCTGCCGGATGGGTGGCCAGCTCACTGAACCCACGCTGCAATGCCTCACACCCCTGGAGCAGTTCATCCACCATGGCCTGCATGTGTTTGTCCGGCTCCACGCCAAAATCCAGCATTTCATTAATGGTGCTTTTGCTGTGGGTGACAATCCAGTCCAGCGCCTCGATAGCGCGGTAGATGTCCTCCCGGTCAATCGGGGTCGAGAAGGCCCGGTTCAGCAGATGGAGGTTGCGAATCTTCAGGGTATCCGCCGCGTGCTCATCATCCGTAAGTTCGTCAGACAACGCCTCAGTTGGCCCATTCATATACTCATGCAGGCTCGCCATGGTGCCTCGCACCTGACGGCTCTGTTCCGCCAGCAGCGAGAAAAAGTCCGGCGGCTTGGGGATTACCTTTGCCACCAGCCGGCTTAGAACGCTTTCTTTTCGCGCCATTGGAGAACTCCTTTCTACGTTGTCAGGTCGGACTCACAGGGCCAGACCTGCGAGCCAGACCACCAGATAACCCAGCATGGCGAGGATGCCGGCGCCAGGAATGGTAATCACCCAGGTTGTCGCAATTTCCCGGGCCTTGGTCCAGCGTACCGCCTTCGGCCGCTCGGACGCGCCCACCCCCATAATGGAGGAAGAGACGACATGGGTGGTGGACACCGGCGCTCCAATTAAAGATGCCAAGAACACCACACTGGCCGAGGTCAGCTGGGAATTGAGGGCGTGGAGGGGGCGAATCTTGTAGATGGAAAACGCCAGTGTGCGCACAATCCGCCAGCCTCCCAACACGGTACCCAGGGTGATCGCCGAGGCACAGATCACCACCACCCAAAGGGGAACGTGGAACTCGTCGATGTCCCCCGCCAGCAACAGGCAGAGCGTGAGAATACCCATGCTTTTCTGGGCGTCATTGGCGCCGTGGGAGAAGGCCAGTCCGGCCGTGGTCAGCCATTGGGCCCCACGCAGTTCCCGGTTGACCAGCGGGCTGGCGGCTCGCAGCAGGAACAGGGTGATCCGTTGCAAAATAAAACCCACCCAGAAACCCGCAATCGGCGACAACACCAGCGCCAGCAGCACTTTGGTCACCCCCGTGAACTCGCCGCGAGTGAGCGCCTCCATACCCCACACGACCTGCTCGGGGCCCGCCGAGACCACCACCGCGCCGCACATCCCCCCAACCAATGCGTGCGAGGATGACGACGGCAAACCCCGCCACCAGGTGAGAAAATTCCAGGCGGTCGCCGCCAGAATGCCGCAAAGAACCACTACCAGGGACAGGGTATCAGGCAGGTCATCCAGGGTTACAAAGCTACCGATGGTATTGGCGACCGCTGTGCCACCCAGCACCGGCCCAAGAAAGGTAAAACCGCCCACCACAATCACAGACTGAATCGGCGTCATGGCTCGCGAGGCGATAACGGGGGCAATCATATTGGAGGCGTCGTGAAAGCCATTGGTGAAGTCGAACAACACCACAATGCCTATGGCCACAAAAACCAGCAGCCCCACAGTATCCATTAAGGTCACATCCTTGCGTTGGGAACGAACGGCAAACCAGTGCCACCACAAAGCCTGGAACGAGAGGCGACACATAGAAGAGCCGGGCATAGTATCATCGGAAGGATGCTACATATAGCTTGCAGCCAGCGTTGCCCCAAAACAGAAAAACCCGCCAGTGACGGGTTTTCTTCATGCCGTGAAACGCGGCTGCTGTCAGCCAAGAGCCCGGGCGTGATGCCTCAGGTGATCTTCAATAAAGCTGGCAATAAAGAAGTAGCTGTGATCGTAGCCCGGCTGCAAACGCAGCTCCAGCGGATACCCGGCTGCCTTAAAGGCGGCTTCGAGAGCCTCTGGTTTTAGCTGTTCCTTCAGGAAGTTGTCCGCCTCGCCCTGGTCCACCAGCAGCGGCAGCTTTTCCTTCGCCGTGGTCACCAGTTCGCAGGCGTCCCAGGCTTTCCAGCTTTCCCGGTCATCGCCCAGGTAACCACCAAAGGCTTTTTCGCCCCAGGGGCAGTTCACCGGGTTAGCAATAGGCGCGAAGGCCGAGACCGACGCGTACCGCCCCGGTTTTTTCAGGGCGCAGATCAATGCACCGTGACCACCCATGGAGTGGCCACTGATGGCGCGTTTGTCGGTTACCGGGAAATACTGTTCCACCAGTGCCGGCAATTCCTCGGTCACATAGTCGAACATGTTGTAGTGCGCTGCCCAAGGCTCCCGGGTGGCGTTCACATAAAAGCCCGCGCCCGAGCCAAAGTCGTAGCTGTCGTGCTCGCCGGGCAGCTCGGTGCCCCGGGGGCTGGTGTCCGGCGCCACCAGCGCGATACCCAGTTCCGCTGCCATGCGCTGGGCGCCGGCCTTCTGCATGAAGTTTTCATCGGTGCAGGTCAGGCCGGAGAGCCAGTACAGCACCGGCACTTTTTCGGTTTGCGCCTGCGGCGGCAGGTAGATGGCGAACACCATCTCCGTGCCGGTCGCTGTTGACGTGTGCTTGTAACGCTTGAGCCAGCCGCCAAAACACTTGTTACTGGCGAGCAGCTCCGGAGTGGTGTCGCTCATGGGCTACCTCACTGATCGAACAGGATGACCGAACGAATGCTCTTGCCTTCGTGCATCAGGTCAAACGCCTTGTTGATGTCTTCCAGGCCCATGGTGTGGGTCACGAACGGATCGATCTCGATCTTCCCGTCCATGTAGTCCTCCACGTAACCCGGCAGCTCGGAGCGGCCTTTAACGCCGCCGAAGGCAGAGCCTTTCCAGACCCGACCGGTCACCAGCTGGAACGGACGGGTGGAAATTTCCTCGCCGGCACCGGCGACACCAATGATGATGGACTCGCCCCAGCCCTTGTGACAGCACTCCAGGGCCGAGCGCATCACCTGGACGTTGCCGATGCACTCGAAGGAGTAATCCACACCGCCGTCGGTCATGTCCACGATCACCTGCTGGATCGGGTCCGAATAGTCCTTCGGGTTGACGCAGTCCGTGGCGCCAAACTGGCGGGCCATTTCGAACTTGTCTTCGTTGATGTCGATGGCAATGATGCGCTCGGCACCCACCATGCGCGCGCCCTGGATGCAGGACAGGCCAATGCCGCCCAGACCGAAGATGGCCACGGTGGAACCCGGCTCCACTTTGGCGGTGTTGCGCACGGCGCCGATACCGGTGGTGATGCCACAGCCCAGCAGGCAGACCTTCTCCAGCGGCGCGTCCACCTGGATCTTGGCCAGGGAAATCTCCGGCAGCACCGTGTATTCGGAGAAGGTGGAGGTGCCCATGTAGTGGTGGATGGTTTTCCCCCCCAGCGAGAATCGGCTGGTGCCATCCGGCATCAGGCCCTGGCCCTGGGTAGCCCGCACGGCGCCGCAGAGGTTGGTCTTGCCGGAGAGGCAGAATTTGCACTTGCCACATTCGGCGGTGTACAGGGGAATCACGTGATCGCCCGGTTTCAGGGAGGTCACTCCCTCGCCCACTTCCTCAACCACACCAGCACCTTCGTGGCCCAGGATGGACGGGAAAATGCCTTCGGGGTCGGCGCCCGAGAGAGTGTAGGCATCGGTGTGGCAGACGCCGGTGGCGACAATACGCACCAGCACTTCGCCGGCTTTCGGGCCCTGAACATCCACCTCTTCGATGGTCAGTGGTTTGCCCGGTGCCCAGGCAACAGCAGCGCGTGATTTCATGTTCGGTCTCCTGAAGGGTCATTGATTCTGGCTCTCAGTGTAACCAAGGCTGCGCCCATCATCGCTGCACAGATAACAATTCATCTTTGCTGCACAGCAACAATAATGGTATGAATACCGCTTTCCTGGGGAGCCGGACGGACATCGAACATGAGAAACTGGGACGCCATTGAAGCGTTTGTCACCGTGGTTCTCGAAGGCAGTTTCAGTGCCGCTGCAAGACGGCTGGATGTTTCCCCGTCCCACATCAGCCGGCAGGTGGCTGGCCTGGAACGGCGCCTGGGCACGCCATTGCTGTACCGGACGACCCGCTCCATCCGCTTAAGCGAGGCGGGGCACCAGTTCTTCCAGCAATGCCAGAAGCTTCTGGACGGCTTTTTGAGTGCCGAGGAAGAGATTCGACAGGCCCAAACAGAGCCCACCGGCTCGCTTCGGGTTACCTGCGCCACTACCTTTGGCGAACGTTTCCTCGCACCGCCATTGAATGACTTCATCAAGCGTTACCCACGCATCCAGCTGGACCTGTACCTGACCAACCGGCAAACCGACCTGATTACCGAAGGCTACGACCTGGCGGTACGTATGGGTTCGATGAAGGACTCCTCGCTGTTGTCACGCCGGCTATGCGACCGGAGGGAGTACCTGTGCGCCAGCCCGGACTACCTTCAACGCCACGGCGTGCCTCATACCCTGGCCGAACTGGCCGGCCATAATTGTCTGCTGGGCTCAAACCCCTGGTGGCTGTTCAACGACAACGGCCAACGGCGAGAGATGAAAGTCAGTGGTAACTGGCGCTCCAACTCCGGTCCGGCCTTGCTGGATGCGGTGCGCAAGGGTTTGGGCATTGCCCAGCTGCCGGATTATTACGTGGAGCCCCTGCTGGCAAAAGGCGAGTTGGTATCACTGCTGGAACAGTACCGCTACCCATTCAGCGGCGTGTGGCTGGTGTACCCCCAGGCCCGGCAGCGGTCCGTCAAACTACAGCTATTGAACGAGTTTCTGATTGAACAGTTCCAGCAGGGGCTCCCCTGGTAGATCCCCGATCAGTTGTCCCTGGATTCAGAAGAAGGACTATCGAGCAGTGGTAGCGCGTCCGCTATCGTAAGGATTTCGGTGGAACTGAAGAAACGATACTGATTCTTGCCGTGCTGTTTGGCCTGATACATGGCCAGGTCTGCCTGACGCAGCAGGGCATCCGCCTTCACCGTCGCCCCCTGCGGATAGAGAGCAACCCCCAGGCTGGCTGATACATGCGCTTCGCTTTCCCCCAGCCGGGCCGGGGCTGACAACGTAGCCAGAAGGCGATCCAGCACCGGGGTGCAGTCCCCTTTCCCGGAAATATCCGGCAATAACACCACAAATTCGTCACCACCCAGACGGGCCACCGTGTCGCATTCCCGGAGCGCGCGGTCCATACGATCGGCAAGGATAGTCAGCAGCTCGTCACCGGCGGCATGACCATAGGTGTCGTTGATCTCTTTAAAACCATCCAGGTCCAGAAACACCACGGCCAAGAGTTCGTTCCGTCGCCGCGCCACCGACATGGCGTGACGCAGCCGCTCCATCAGAAGAATACGGTTGGGCAAACCGGTCAGGTTGTCGTAGTGGGCAATCAGCCGCAGCTTGTCTTCGTTCTGTTTCAGGTTGGAGATATCGGCCACCAGCGTCACATAATGCTCCACCTCACCGGCACTGTTGCGCACCGCGGCAATGGTCATCAGGGAAGGCAGGGCCGAACCGTTGCGACAGGGCATCCAGTACTCACCGCTCCAAACGCCTTCTTCATCCAGGGATTTGAGCATGGAGGTAACGAACAACTCACTGTGCCGGTCGGAATAGAGGATGCTGTAATCCTGGTGCACAACGTCGCTGTGGGCATACCCGGTCAGCCGGCTGAACGCGGCATTAACATCCAGGATCTCGCCCTCAGCACTGGTGATGATGCCCTCCCGGGCGTACCTGAACACACCGGCGGCCATGGACAGCTTCTTTTCCGCTTCCTTTCGGTCGGTAATATCCTGGTGGGTGCCATACATCATCAAAGGCTGGCCATCTTCCGTCCGGGTCATCACGCAACCGCGATCCAGCACCCAGACCCAGTGCCCCCGCTTGTGGCGCATACGGGCTTCACACTCGTAGTAGGGAAGCTCACCCCGGAAGTGCCTGTCGAGCAGCTCGCCTGAACGCTTCAGGTCCTCCGGGTGGGCCAGGCTCGCCCAGGTATCGATGGAAACCGGTGCCAGTTCCTCCAGCGTATAACCCACAATCTCGGCCCAGCGTTCGTTGAAAACGGTTTCGCCAGTGCTGACGTTCCACTCCCAGGTGCCGGTTCGGGTGCCTGTGATGGCATTTTCCAACCGCCTTCTTTCAACTTTCCGGTGTTCTTTAGCCGTTTTGATGGACTCCAGCATGCTGTTGATGGTCCGGCTCAACACCCGAACCTCGCGATACCGGGGGTTTGGCAATGGCGCCAGGGGAATGCCATCCGCATCGCAGTTTCTCATGGAGGCACTGATACGCTGGAGCGGCCCAAAGAAGTAGCGACGGAGCACGACAGCGAGCAACAGGGAGAGCGTGACAGTCAGAATCAGCACCGTAAGCGCCTCCTCCAACAGAACCGCGTGGAGTTTCCTGACCAGCGGATCATCGGAGACATAGACCGACACCTGGCCTAGCTCTTCCCCGGCCGGGCCGGTAATTGCCGTGGTGCCGGAAAGAAACGCCTGATCCAACCGCTCATTGAGAAGCGGGTTGTCTTTACGGTAGGGAATGTAATTGCCATTGGCGCCCCGGACCTGGCCCGATACATAATAGGGTTCTCCGATAATCTCACCCATCTCCGCGTCCCTGACCACCACGGCGAAGTGTTCGTTGAGGGCGACCTCGGTGGCAACCAGCTTCTCATACTCGTTGATGGAGTAGGCCGCCATGAACGGTTCAATGTTCTTGCTCAACCGCTCCAGGCTCTCGCGGATATCACGATTCATTCCCTGGATGATCTCCGCGCGCTGGGAGGAATACACATAGACAGCGTGGAACGAAAAAACCAACAGGATCACGGCCGTCATCACGACCATGGCCTTTACCAGCAAAGAGGGTGATTTTCGATCATCGGGCGTCATCCCTGTCATTACTCCTTCCCGATTACTGACCCAATACGTTGCGCATGATCAGAGGCATCCACTGATCCAGATTGCGACTGGACACCGGCAACACATCCACTTGCTGAACCTTCTTAACATTCTGGCCCTGTAGATACAGATCCATCGTGTCCACTGCTTTTTCGCCCATCAGAAAGGGCTGTTGCATCCCGGCCCCAACCAGCCGGCCATCGGCAATCATATCGATGAATTCCGGCTCGGCGTCAAAGCAGATCAGTAGAATCTCCCCGGTTTTTCCGGAATCCGCTATCCCGTTCAGCGCTGCCTGATAGCGATCCGAGCCCTGCAGCCATAGCGCCCGTAAGTCAGGGTTTTGGGCAATCAATTGGCGGGTAAAGTCGTAGGTTTCGCGGTAGGAAAAATCCGCCTGCTGAACCAGACCGGCTGAACGGATGCCGTGTTCCTCCAAGGCATCGAGGAAGCCCCGGGTCCTGGCCTTGCCATTATCCCGTTTCTGGGGAATGGCAATGATACCCACCGTGCCGCTTTGCCACCTCTTCTGCATCAGCGCGGAGGCCAATATCTCACCAAGGTCATAGGCGCCCTGGTAATTATTGGACTTGATATAACTGACGTAGTTGTCCCTATCTGCCCCAATATCCGACACCACCACCGGAATACCGGCCCGCTCTGCGAGCTTGAGCACCGTTACTGCGGCGGACGAATTGGTGGGAGACAGAATGATGCCATCGACCTGATCGCGAATCGCCTGGGCTGTGAACTCCAGCTCCTTCCTGGCCTCGTTTTCCGCACTGTAAACCGAGACACGGTAACCCAGCTCGGCAGCCTCATGCCGGACACCATTGGTCATGATGTTCCAGAAAGGGATGCGTGCGTCAGGTACGAGATAGGCGAGGTGTTTTTCAGCACCATGCGCCTTGAGCACCAGACCAAACAACGCAAGAAAAAGGATAAAAACAACGGAGGGGCGGGAAGCCTGGCTCGCTTTCATAAAAGACAATGTCATTGAGGAATAGGCGCGCAAAATTGCGTTTCTGTATCTTAGCAATACAGATGACACATCGTGAAACAGAAAATCTGAGAAGTGCCTCAAATTAGGCGCACCAGTCAAAAAGCATGCCCAAACAAACACACATCCAGAATACGCCCTTGCAACTCCTCAGCGGTCCGTTATCCTGATTATAGGTATTAACCGAGATTCACTGGTTTGTCACATCACATTCGTGAACAAAACATGGCAGTTTTCCCGATCCGCCCGGATCGCGGCTTCCCGTTATCGGAACGACATTCCAACCATAAAAAAACCGAAAGAGGATAGTGACTATGCGAAAGCTTACGTCTGCTGCAATGCTGTGCGCGCTTTCAGTTCCCGGACTGGCGCAAGCGGAATGCGGCGAGGTATCCATTACCGAAATGAACTGGGCCTCAAATACCGTGGTAACCAATGTAGCTAACTTTATCATGGAACAGGGCTATGGCTGTGAGGTCACCATCGTTCCATCTGACACTGTCCCCGCCGTGACGTCTGTTGCCGAAAACGGCGAACCGGACATCATTACCGAGCTATGGCTCAATTCCGCGGGTGAGGCCTACCTGAAACTTGAAGAACAGGGCAAAGTCGAGCGAGTCAGCCGTGTGCTGGATCCGGGCGGCGTTGAAGGTTGGTGGATTCCCACCTATCTGGCAGAAGAACATCCGGAACTGACCACCATCGAAGGCGTTATGGCCAACCCTGAACTGGTCGGCGGTACCTTTAACAACTGCCCGGACGGCTGGGGCTGCCGTGTGGTCAGCGATAACCTGATTCGCGCCCTGGACCTGGAAGAATCCGGCATTGAAGTCTTTAACCACGGTTCCGGCGAAACCCTGGCCTCGTCCATGGCTTCCGCCGTTCAGAACAAGGAACCCTGGCTCGGCTACTACTGGGGCCCGACCGTGCCTCTCGGCAAGTACGACATGACCCGCGTTGAGCTGGGCGAATACAAGCCTGAGGTGCATCAGAAGATGCCAGACCCCGGATGCGGACAACCCGGGCGTATCGGAATTCCCGGCGGCAACCGTCCTGACGTCCATCACCACCGACTTCAAGGAGCGTGAGCCTGAAGTCGCTGAAATGCTGAGCAATATGACGTTCAAAACTTCCACCATGAGCTCAATCCTGGCCTGGATGGATGAGAACAATGCCACCGGTGAAGAGGCGGCTGTCTACTTCCTGAGCAACAATAAAGATGAGTGGTCCAACTGGCTGAACGATTCCGCCAGAAAGCGGCTGGCCAACATCCTGGAATAATTGACCTGCCCCGTCCGGGGCGTATCCCCTGCGCCCCGGACTGTTTACCCCACAACCACGCTTTTCTGATCTGCGCAGGAGAAACTGACCGCCCATGGCAACTTACGATCCCCTGTTTGAAACTCTTGGGCTCAAGGAATGGTGTTCCGAAGGCGAAAGCAGCGGCCCCATGTCGATGGCCGACCTGCTGAACCAAACCAGCGGCAAGCAAACGCAAGACACCTCCATCTGGGAACTGCCGTTTCCGTCCATGGACGCGCTGAATGAATCCTGTGCCGCGTTCCCCCAATCGCGGGAACTGACCAAAGGGCTGGAGCAAGGTTTCCTGGCCATCAAGGACAGCCTTAGCCTGGTACTTGACCCGCTAACCCAGCCACTCAGCTGGTTCCTCGATGGCGCGCTTTACGCCATGCTCAACACGCCCTGGTGGATTGTCATCCCCGTGCTGTTGGCCATCGTATTTTTGGTCACCAAGTCCTGGAAGCTCGTGGCCTTTGTGGGTGGCAGTATCGTCGCGATGGCTTTCATCGATCACTACGACTACGCCATGCAAACCTTGGCAATAATCATGGTCTGCGCCTTTCTCTGTGTGCTGTTCGGGGTCCCCATCGGCATCGCCATGGCGCGAAGCGACGGCCTTCAGCGAACCATCACCCCGATACTCGATATGCTGCAGACGTTGCCACCGTTTGTGTACCTGATTCCGCTGATCTTCCTGTTCAGCGTGACCGAATCCAAGCTCTACGGCATCGCCATTATTCTGTATGCCATCGTACCGGTCATCCGCCTGACCAATCTGGGCATACGGCTGGTGGACAAAGACGTCATCGAAGCCGCCGATGCCTTCGGCATGACCCCGCGGCAGAAACTGTACAAGGTGCAGATCCCGCTGGCCCTGCCCAACATCATGGCCGGCGTTAACCAGACCATCATGATGAGCCTTGCCATGGTTGTTATCGCCTCCCTGGTATCCGCACCGGGTCTGGGCGTTCTTGTACTGCGCGGCATCCGCAACCTGGAACTGGGTGTTGGCCTGGTGTCCGGCCTGGGCATTGTGATTCTGGCGGTCATCCTGGACCGGGTAACCAAAGCATCCCTTGCACGCATCGACGTGTCGAAAGAGCACTGAGGTAAGGCACATGACACGCAACGTTAAGATTTCCATTAAAAATCTCTACAAGATTTTCGGCCCCACCCCCGAGGTGGCGCTGGAATACGCACGCGAGGGCATGCACAAGGCGGAAATGCTTGAACAGCACAATCACGTTCTGGGCCTGCGCGACATCAATGTGGATATCCACGAAGGTGAGATCACCGTCATCATGGGCTTGTCCGGGTCTGGGAAATCCACCCTGATCCGCCATCTCAACCGCCTGATTGACCCCACCGCGGGAGAAGTCCAGGTGGATGGCGATGACATCATGAACTACACCGAAGAAGAACTTCGCCAGTTACGGCGAGAGCGCATGTCCATGGTGTTCCAGAAGTTCGCCCTGCTACCGCACAAAACCGTGCTGGAAAATGCCGGTATGGCGAAAGACATTCGTGGCTACACCACCGAGGATTTTGAAGGCGAAGCCAAAAAGTGGCTGGCCAGGGTCGGGCTGGAAGGTAACGAGAACCAGTACCCGCACCAGTTGTCGGGTGGCATGCAGCAGCGGGTGGGCATCGCCCGCGCCCTGGTGTCCGATGCCCAGATCATGCTGATGGATGAGGCCTTTTCCGCGTTGGACCCGCTGATCCGGTCCGACATGCAGGATCTGCTGCTGGAGCTTCAGGAAGAACTGAAGAAAACCATCGTGTTCATCACACACGACCTGGACGAAGCACTGAAGCTCGCGGACCATCTGGTCATCCTGAAGGAGGGCGAAGTGGTTCAGCAGGGTGATCCGCAGGACATTCTGCTCCACCCGGGCGACCCGTACATTGTCGACTTCATCAGTGACATTAACCGGGCACGGGTGCTGCGGGTGCGCTCCACCATGAGCAAGCCCGATCCTGAGGAAACCGAGTATGCCGGTGATATCTCCGAGAAAGACAACCTGGAAGAGGTACTGCGGAAATCCGGTGGCGATATGACGCTCAGGTTCCGCGTTATGCGCGGTGAGGAACAGGTGGGCACGCTGCATATGAAAGACCTGGCACAGGCGCTGGTGCCAACCGACGCCTCTGAAAATCGCGGCAAAACCGCTGCCTGACCAGACTGCCCGCCGGCATCCTCAGTTGTCGGCGGGCAACGGCCCCGGCCGGCCAAACAGGTAGCCCTGGAAATGATGGCAGCCGTGCTCCACCAGCCAATCCCTCTGAGCTTCCGTTTCCACACCTTCGGCAATCACCTGCAAACCCAAGCCGCTGGACAACCCGATGATCGAGTCAACAATGGCTCCACTGGCGCTGTTTTCGCCCAAGTCCTGGGTAAAGGACTGGTCAATCTTGACCTGGTCCAGCGGCAGACGCTTCAGGTAACTCAATGATGAATAGCCGGTACCAAAGTCATCCAGGGAGAAGCGGATACCCAGGGCTCGCAGCTCATTCATTACCTGGGTGATGTACTCGGGGTCATCCATCAGCAGACTCTCGGTCACTTCCAGCTCCAGCAGATGGGGCGGTGCGCCTGTTTCTTCCAGGATCGACGCCACCTGCTCGGTGAACTGGCGGTTCTGAAACTGGTAGACACTGACGTTCACGGCCAGGTAGAGGTGCTGCCTGTCAGGTTCCTGTTGCCAGCGAGCCAGTTGCTTACAGGCCTCCCGCAGCACCCACTCACCAATGGGCAGGATCAGTCGGCTCTGCTCGGCCAGAGGAATGAAAACCCCAGGTGACACCATACCTTTCTCGGGGTGAAGCCAACGCAACAGGACCTCATATCCCTGCAACCGGTCCGGGTTACGGATTTGGGGCTGGAAGTACAACTGTAATTGATCAGCGGAAAGGGCATTACGTAATTCATCCTCCAGAAGGATGTTTTCCACTGTGCGAGCCTGGATCTCAGGGTCAAAAAAGGCTACGGGTCTGGCACCCTGCTGCCGAGCCTGTTGTTTGGCCTGCTGGGTTGCCTGTTCGGCACGCTGAATCTGTTGGTCCCACGGTGTCTGGTGCCCATTCATGACCGAGATGCCGATCCGGATATTGACCGCCACCTTGTGCCCGGCCACCGCCACAGGATGCTCAAACAGCCCAAGCACTTGATCGGCCATCACTTCCGCGGCACGCGCCGCCGCTTCTTCGGTGGGGCCGAGGCTCAGCAACAAAATGGCGAACTCATCGCCGCCGATCCGCGCCAGGGTATCGCTACCGCGCATCAGTTTCCCCAGTCGGTCCGCCACGGTCTTCAGGACCATGTCTCCCACCTCATAGCCACGGGTGTCATTGACGGCCCGGAACTGGTCCAGCTCAAGCTGGAGCAACGCTGCATAGGTACCCTGCCCGGCATTGCTTTTCACGGCTTCCGAAATCCGGTCTTCCAACAGCACTCGATTAGCCAGACCAGTGAGGGAATCGTAGAACGCCAGCCGATGGGCCTGCCGCTCGGCTTCCTTGCGCTTGGTGATGTCATGGAAGGTGCCCACGTAATTGAGAACCTGGCCCGCATTGCCCCGAACAGCGGTCACCGTCAGCCACTCGGCGTAGACATCACCACCTTTCTTGCGATTCCAGATCTCCCCTTCCCAGGAGCCGGAGTCCTGCAATTTCGCCCAGAAATTCTGGTAAAAGGCGCGGTCCTGCAAGCCCGACTGCAGCACAGCCGGTGTCTTACCAACGACCTCATGCTCTTCGTAACCAGTGATTCGGGTAAAGGCATTGTTGGCACGGAGGATCCGCCCTCGATCATCGGTGATGACCATGCCCAAATGGGTTTCAAAGGCGGTGGAGGCAATGCGCAATTCCGCTTCCCGGATTTTGCTCTCTGTAACGTCCCGGACTACCGACAGGAAACCGGTGTTACGATTTTCCTGGTCAACCAGAACCGTAATCCGGGCAGCGAACTCCCGCACTTCACCGTCAAAATCGAGCTGGTACTCCATATCAGCCGGCTCGCCGGTGCGTTCCACTTCCGCCTTGATGCCATCCAGCCGGTCCGCCAATTTCGCTGGCAACACGTCGCGGTAATGCTCGCCAAGCAATTCTTCAACCGGCTGTATTAACATGGATTCATCGGTGGCGTGGACAAAGATGAAACGCCCCAACTCATCAAAGACAAAGATCAGGTCCGGTATGGAGTGAATGAGTGCCCTCAATCGGGCTTCGTTGGACTGTGCAGAATGCTGGAGTGACTGACGCTCCTGATTCTCGGCAACCAGTTTCTGTTCGGCGGCCTGGCGTCGCAAGAGCTGACAGGCCAGCACCAACCCGATGATGGCCACCAGCAACAGCCCAAAACAGGTAATCCAAAGGTTCTGCCACCAGCCCTGCATGACCACGGAGAGTTTTTCCCCCACAATGACATAATAAGGTGCTCCACCGACCTTCCTGAACGCATAGAGCCGCTCTTCCGAGTCCACCGGTGAGCTGGTGACCACTTGATCCTGGGGCAGATTCTTTTCGATAAAGGCTTGAGTAAAGGGTTCCCGGACCCGGATACCGGTACTCAGTGCGCCTGGAGTCGCTGGCAGGCGGCCAACGAGCATCATTGTCTCATCCAGCACGGCAAGACTCTGACCCTCTGACAAGGACAGGTGGGCCATAGAGGACGTCAATAGCTCTGGCGTCTGTCTTGCCGCGATGTAGGCTTTGGCCGCGCCGGCGGGGGAATAGAGTGCCCTGACATGCCAGATCAAGAACTGGCCCGTTGCCGGGTCTCTGTATAGCGGCGTGGTCAGGTAGTCATCGGACATCTGGCTTACATACCGGCGAAGGAAGGCCCAGCCTGGCACCTGCTCACCGCCGGTGTCATCAGAGCTATAGAGCGCCCGGCCATCGGGACTGATGACAAACAGCCCATCCAAATATTCAAGCACATTGCGCTTCTGGTCGAGGGTTTGCTCCAGACTTTCCAGGCCGCTGCCTGGCACAAGGCCTGCCTGCGCTACTAGCGGCTCAATAAAGCCAGCCAAGGTCTGCAGGCCGTAATCGGAGGCCATGAAGGCCTGGGCCACAAGTTCTGATGCCAGATCTGCCCTTGCATTTAGCCGGCTGGTGGCCGCTTGCCGGTTCTGCTGATAGGTCTTTACTGCAACGGTGGCGGCAAACACCATCAGCAGCAGCATAACCAGCAGATAGACAAGGATCGGCTTTTTGCGTCCAAAAGACGTTGTCGTCGATAAGCTGGTGGCCAGTTCCGACATTAGAAGGTGTCCGCCTGTTTATTATTTGATTTTCAAGCTACAGATATTACTACATTAGCAGTCATTCTCAGTAACCGCTTGCCACCGTGAAACAGTCGATCTGTAACAGCCATATCCGACGCACAGCCCTCTTCCCTTGCCTCCTGCCGGACAACAAGGCTATCGTTATCTTTTTCCTGACGAAGACGAGGACCCATGAACCCGACCATCGAGCTTCTGAAATCCCACCGTTCAATCCGCAAGTTCAAGAACCAGCCGCTGCCAGAAGGCGCCCTGGAAGAGTTCATCCGGGCCGGGCAGAGCGCGGCCACCTCCAACCAGGTGCAGGCCTACTCCATTATCCGCGTGACCAAGCCGGAGAACCGGGAGCAACTGGCCGAGCTGGCCGGTGGCCAGCCCTGGATCAAGGCCTGTTCCGAGTTCCTGGTATTCTGCGCCGACATGAAGCGCGCCACCGAGGCCGCCGAGCGCGCCGGCGCCGATGTGGTTCGCGGCATGACCGAGCAACTGCTGGTGGCCAGCATCGATACGGCGCTGATGGCGCAGAACGTGGTAACGGCTGCGGAATCCCAGGAGCTGGGCATCTGCTACATTGGCGGGCTGCGCAACAACCCTGAACAGGTCAGTGAATTGCTGAAACTGCCTGACCATGTGTTCCCGGTGTTTGGTCTGTGCATTGGCTACCCGGACCACAATCCAGAGGTTAAACCCCGCCTGCCGGTGGAAACCATCCTCAAGCAGGATTACTACGACGACAGCCAGGACGAAGCCCAGGTAGCCGCCTTCGACGACACCATGCACCAGTATTACCTGGCCAGGACCGGCGGCAAGAAAGACAGCACCTGGTCCCAGGAACTGAAGCCGCTGTTTACCAGCAAGCTTCGCCCGCACATGAAGGAATTCCTCGAGAAACGCGGCTTCGGCGTTAAATAAGCCGCCTACTGGTCCTCAAGGATGAGGACCACCAACTCCTTCGGGCCGTGGGCGCCATACGCCAATACCTGCTCAATGTCGGCGGTTTTCGATGGCCCGGATACCAGCAAGAGGTTAGTAGGCAGCCCCGCCGACCAGTTCTGCTTCTGCATGATGGCGTAGAGATTATCCTCAATCTCGCTGGCCTTGAGCAGCGCAATGTGCAGCGGCGGCAACAGGCTCATCAACCGCGGCTCGTTCCGATCCGGCCACAACACCAGTGACCCGGTAGCCGCGATGCCCCCAACGGTGCCCGTGACGCTGGCATCCACTTCCCAGAACAGCTCTTCTTTCCATTGTTCCACCGGGCGATCGTAGGCGACCAGATCCTGCCGCGCTCCATGTGCCTGCCAGTGCTCGGCCAGTTTTTGCCCATGTGCCGTTCCGGGGGCGTACAGAATGTTGGCAAGATTACGGCTTTCCAGCAGCGCCTGCACTTTTGCCGGCCACTGATCTGCCGGCAACTGGTGAACTTCGGTCTGCACCGCTTCCATCAACGCCCGCAGTCGCTGGATACGGCTCTCTGGAGTGTACTGCCAGGGCTCGGTGACCAACGCTTCGTCAAAATCATCTGGCCGTGGTTCGGTGCCGGCCAGACTGGTCCGGAGTCTGTTCAGTATGTTGTTCCGGGCGCTCATGACCGGCCTCCTTTTGTACCTTGCGAACCCAGGTGCTGCCGGGCCAGATCGTGCAGGGATCGGCGGGCCGGGACAGGCGCCGAATGATTCTGGGTCCAGGGACCCACGTTTTTGGGGGTCAACTTGCCAAAACGGGTCGCCCCCCAGAGGAACAGCCGGTATATGGCAGGACTGGTATTCAGGCCTGCCCATACCCGCCAGACGGCCCGTTCCGTGCGCGAGTACTTCGCCCCGCCGTCTTTCACCTGAGGGTGCTCTTTGGGGCTCTTCACGTTTTCCTGACGCAACCGCTGCAACAGTTCGGGAATGGGAATCTTCACCGGGCAGACTTCACCACAGGCGCCACAGAGTGAAGAAGCGCTGGGATGATCCGGCACCTGCTTGAGCCCCACCATGTGAGGGGTCACGATTTTACCGATCGGCCCGGGATAGACTTCGCCATAGGTGTGGCCACCCACCCGGGTATACACGGGGCAGTGGTTCATGCAGGCGCCGCACCGAATGCAGTTGAGGGTCTGGCGCATCTGGGCGTCGGCAAAGGCGCGGGTACGACCGTTATCCAGCAGCACCAGATGTACCTCTTCCGGGCCGTCCAGTTCATCGGGTTTTCTCGGGCCAGAGATAAGGTTTACGTAGGTGGTAATGGGCTGGCCCAGGGCCGAGCGGGTCAGAAGCGATACCAGCGGCACCACGTCCCGCAGGTTTTCCACCACTTTTTCAATGCCGGTGACCGCCACATGAACCGGCGGAGCGGTGGTGCTCATGCGTCCATTACCTTCGTTTTCCACCAACAATAAGGTGCCGGTCTCCGCGATGGCAAAATTGACCCCGGATACCCCCACATCGGCTTCCATGAACTTTTCCCGAAGGGTACGCCGACCAATCCGGATCAGTTCGTTGACATCGTCGGTTTCCTCCACGCCGAGCTTGTTGTGAAACAGGCGGGCGACCTGGTGACGATTCTTATGGATGGCCGGCATGATGATGTGCGAGGGCTTTTCACCGTCCAGCTGTACGATGTATTCGCCCATGTCCGACTCCAGGCACTCGACATTCCGCTCGGCCAGGTAGTCGTTCATCTCCATTTCTTCGCTCACCATGGACTTGCCCTTGACCACCTGTGAGCCCTTCTTCGCCTCGATGATGCCATGGACAATCTGGTTGGCTTCTTCGGTGGTTTCGGCCCAATGCACCTTCACGCCGTTTTCGGTGAGCTTCGCTTCCAGCTGCTCCAGCAGGTCTGGCAGCTGTGACAGGGCCCGGGCCTTGATGTGATTGCCCAGCTCCCTAAGGTCTTCACGCTCGTCCGGGTCGGAGAAGGCGTCCGCCCGTTTACGCATCAGCGAATCCATGGCGGTGCGGAAGTTGGTGCGCAACTGGCTGTCCGCCAGCGCTTCACTCGCCCGCCCCCGGAAACTGCTCTCCAGTTCGGTTACCGGTATGCGCTGGTTCATGATGTTTTCTCCCCGCTAACGCGCTCCCACAGGAAACTGGCCAGGTGTCGGCCCCGGAACCTCACTTCCTGCTTTTCCAGTGAGCCATTGATGTTCATCAGACAGCCGCCGTCGGCGGTGACCATTTCCACCGCCCCGGAATCCATCAGCGAGCGGGTCTTGTCCTGCACCATGGCGCCGGCAACCTCCGGCATGCGCACCGAGAAGGTGCCGCCAAAGCCACAACATTCGCTTTCATGGTCGTGTTCCAGCCGCTCCACTTTCTCCAGCTTGCCCAGCAGTTGCCGGGCGTGCAGGTGGGTGTTCATTTCCCGCCGGGCCGAACAGGAGGTATGCAGGGCGATTTGTGTGGGCTTACCCAGATCCTGCCACTGCACCTGACACACATGCAGGAGGAATTCGGTCAGCTCAAAGGTTCGCTCGGCCAGGTCCTCAACACGCTTCAGGGTATCGGGCTCGTCGGCAAAGACTTCCCGGTAGTGCTGTCGGAACATGCCGGCGCAGGAGCCTGAAGGCACCACGACCGGCTGGCCATTATCCAGCAAATTCAACTGGGCTCGGGCCACCTCGCGGGCCTCTTTTACGTATCCGGACGTCCAGGCCGGCTGGCCGCAACAGGACTGCTCCTGTGGGAAATGCACCCGAATGCCTTCGCGCTCCAGCAGACGAATGGCGTCCAGGCCGGCTTCAGGAAAAAACAGATCCATCACGCACGTGCCAAAGAGAGTTATTTCCGATGGCTTAGCCGGATAGGCCCTGGCTTTCGGCCGCTCAGGGGCCACACGAGTGGCGTTGGGAGCGGCATCGTAGAACAGTTCACTCATCAGTCATCGCCTCTGGGCGTTCCGCTAACAGCTGGGTGTCGCCCGCTTAGTCGGGGCATGCCTGGCACACCCGATAATTGGTAAGACCATTTTACAGACATATGGCATCTACATTATGGGAGGCGCCTTGGCCTGTCAAAGGTCGGCTTCAAGACCTTAGTCTAGGAATTATTCAAGAGACTGCAAAATACCACCCGAATGGCGTACTATTTATTGGTATGACCAATTGCAAGCATTAAAGGAAAGCGACGCATGCCCATCAACCAGATTGCCCCAAGGCGGCTGGCCGACACCATTGTGGAACAACTGGAAAGCATGATTCTGGAAGGCACCCTGCAACCTGGGCAACGGTTACCTCCGGAACGGGCATTGGCTGAACAGTTCGGGGTATCCCGCCCCTCTCTCAGGGAGGCCGTGCAACGATTGACGGCCAAGGGCCTTTTGAACAGTCGGCAGGGTGGCGGCAATTATGTGACCGAAAACCTGGGCGCAAGCTTCAGTGACCCGCTGATCACGCTGCTCGAAAGCCACCCGGAAGCGCACCGTGATCTGCTGGAGTTCCGGCGCACACTGGAAGCGGACTGCGCCTATTACGCCGCCCAACGCGCCACCGAGATTGACCGGGAGTACCTGGCGCAGGCCTGGCAGGAACTGGAAGCCTGTTACCAGAACACACCGGACTCGCAACAGGACCCTGAACGGGAAAGCATGGCCGATGCCCGGTTCCACCTGGCCATTGCCGAGGCCAGCCACAACGCCGTGCTGCTGCACACCATGCGCAATCTGTTCAACATGCTGAAGACCAATATTCTCACCAGCATCAACGGCATGTACGCCCGGGAAACCAAAACCCAACAGGAACTGATTGAGCAGCACCGCAAGCTGTACGCAGCCATTGGCGAAGGGCGTGCTGATGACGCCCGGGCCATTGCTGGCCGGCACATCGAATTCGTGCAACGGGCCATTTCCGAGCACAGTGAAAGCGAACGCCGACGCGAACGGGCCTTACGCCGCGAAAGCCGGGGCAATGCCCGCTAACCGGGCAGCTTTTCCCAGATGGTGAGTTCCGAAAAGCTGTGCTGGTACTTGTTCCGGGTCTCCCGAATAACAAACGGCAGACTTCGGGGGCCCGCCAGCAGTTGGAAGTGGGGCGCTAGTGTGTCGGTCAAACCATCCAGGGTGGTGTAGGGTTGGCCATCTTTCAGGTAACCGCCCAACCACGCCTCCCGGGGTGTATGATCTTCCAGCCAGGTGTAGGGAGAAGCAATCACCAATAGCCCCAGATCGTTGATGCGGGAGCGGATGCTGTCCAGAAATGCGGTTGGCTTGTACAGCCTGTCAATCAGATTGCCAGCCACCACCACATCGTACCCGCCAAGCTCCGGATCAAGAGCACAGGCATCGCCCTGGTGAAAGGCCACCTTGTTGGTGTAGGGCTCCAGGCCCATTGAGGCCAGTGAGCGTTCCTGGTAACTGACCAGTTCTCCTTCCTCCGGACGGGCGTAACGGGCCACACCGTCCCGGATAACCTCCCGGCATTTGTCGATGAAACGATGGGAGTAATCCACGCCGTCTACATGGTCAAAGTGCCGGGCCAACTCCAGCGTGGTTCGACCGCAGGCACACCCCACATCCAGAGCCCGCCTGGTGGGGCGGCCATCCAGTGCGGCGACAGCGGCATCGGCAAGCTCTTTGGGGAAATTGCCCTCCCCGTGCCAGGACTCGCCGAAATGGAATTCGAGATATTGCGCCAGCGTGGTGTTGCTCTCGTAATACTCTGTATTGGACACGATAACTCCTCCAAAGGGTCGCCTATCCCCATGAGAATACCGATTCTCCAGGGCAATAAATAGCGAATACCGCCAAGCCTGCACCACCAGCTGAATGATTACCCGCGCATTAAACATCGGAAATAATCGCCGTTTGAAGCCACCACACTTCGCAAGCTATCAAACCAATTTGATACGGTGAAAAGGCGGCCCTCCTCTGGTAAAAATGAAAGCCCGGGTAGGGGCGACCGTTTGGCACAACCAAACCGATGAGAGAGGACCAACCATGAGTGATTTCAATAAAAGCCGCAGAGTGTTTTTGCGTACCGCCGCACTGGGTGCCGCTGCCGTTCCGCTGGCAGGCCTCGCCGTGGGTTCATCCAACGCCTACGCCGCCAAGCCTCACGCTGAAGATGGCCACGCACTGGGCTACGTGAACGACTCCACCACCACCGACAGCGCCCGCCATCAAAAAGGTCAGCACTGTTCCAGCTGTGTTTTCTGGGCCGGTGAGAATTCCGGTGGCTGGGGTACCTGTCGTCATCCGAAGTTTGCCGATGTTCAGGTCAACCAGAATGGCTGGTGTAACTCCTACGCCCCTGCAGCCTGACGCTCTTCAGGCGGCCAATACGGCCGCCTGCCTCACTCCCCTCCACCTCTCCGATAGCCCTCGGCGGCGACCAAGCCCGGCCTAGACTTCTGAATAAATCGAAAATTCATGAACTTGCAAGGCGCATCAAACGGCCCGATGAATTTCAGTTGTTTTCGCCATTTTCTTGCGAAACGGCCATTGTTTTGCCAATCTTTAAAAACGTAACAACAACTTAACCAAAGAATGGATCGGAGAGAATACGATGAGCAGCACAGCGAAGTTTCGTAAATTGGGCATCGTTTCCGCCCTGGCCTTTGCCGGCCTGACGGCCGCCAATGCGGTACACGCCGACAACTGGCGGTACGCCCACGAGGAGTACGAAGGCGACGTTCAGGACGTTTACGCCTATGCCTTCAAGGAATACATCGAAGACAATTCCGACCACACCCTGCAGGTGTATCGCTTTGGTGAGCTGGGTGAGTCAGACGACATCATGGAGCAGACCCAGGCAGGTATCCTGCAGTTCGTTAACCAGTCGCCCGGCTTTACTGGCTCCCTGATTCCCGAGGCTCAGATCTTCTTCATTCCCTATCTGATGCCCACCGACATGGACACGGTGATTGAGTTCTTCCGCGAATCGGAAGCCATTAACAAGGACTTCCCGAAGCTGTACGCGGACGCAGGCCTTGAGCTGCTGAAGATGTACCCGGAAGGCGAGATGGTCGTCACCGTGGACGAGCCGGTTACCAAACCTGAGGACTTCAACAACAAGAAGATCCGGGTTATGACCAACCCGCTGCTGTCCGAGACCTACTCAGCCTTTGGCGCGACACCGACGCCGCTGCCCTGGGGTGAAGTCTACGGTGCCCTTCAAACCAACATGATCCAGGGTCAGGAAAACCCGATTTTCTGGATCGAGTCCGGCGGTCTGTACGAAGTGTCCCCGAATCTGGTGTTCACCGGTCACGGCTGGTTCACCACCGCCTCCATGGCCAACAAGGATTTCTACGATGGCCTGCCTGAGAAAGACCAGCAGCTGATTCAGGATGCAGCCGACTACGCCTTCGAGGAAATCATTGTTCACATTGACGGCCTGGCCGACAAAGCCCTTGAGAAGATCAAGGAAGCAAGTGACGAGGTCACCGTCACCCGCCTGAACGATGAGCAGATCCAGCGCTTCAAGGAGCGTGCACCGCAGGTGGAGGACAAGTTCATTGAGATGACTGGCGAAAGCGGCAAAGAACTGCTGAACCAGTTTAAGGAAGACCTGAAAGAGGTTCAGAAAGGCAACAGCTGAACCTGAAGGAACGCCAGGGCCGAACCAGCGGGCTCGGCCCTGGTCCGCTTTAACCCCGCCCCGCCGGGGAACTTCCCGCCGGGAGCGACATGTTCTGGAGCAGAATCCATGTCCGAGAAATCCCCGGAGATCGAAGACGATACCGGTCACTTTGAGTCCGGCTTGCCCGGTTTCCTGGGCACTATCGATGTCTTCATATCCAAACTTGAGGCACTGATGCTGTCTGCCGGCGTCATCCTGATGGCCGTTAACACCTGCGTAAACGTAATCGCCCGATTCGTGTTCGGCGAGGGCTTGTTCTATACCGGTGAGGTCAACCGAATATTGATCATCCTGATTACCTTTGCCGGTATCGGCTATGCCGCAAGGCACGGTCGGCACATTCGCATGTCCGCGCTTTATGATTCCTTCCCCACCAAGGGCAGAAGGGTATTGATGATTTTCATTGCCCTGTTTACGTCAGTAGTGATGTTCTTCCTGTGCTACTACTCGTTCGACTACATACAGACACTGTATAGCCGGGGGCGCATTTTGCCTGCCCTGGGCTTTGAAATCTGGTGGATCTACATCTGGGCGCCCGTGGGCTTTGCCATTACCGGGATCCAATATCTCCTGACCGCCATCAAGAACTTCACCAGCGAAGACGTCTACCTCTCCACCGGGGTGGCAGATGGCTATGCCGATACTGAAAAAGAAGTCTGAAGCAGCGAGAACCACCACGGTTAAGGAAAGCACACCATGGCAACTATAATGATGATCGTCATGATCGGGCTGCTGCTTCTCGGCTTCCCGATGATGATTCCACTGACCACCGCAGCGGTGATCGGTTTTGTAATGATGTTTGACGGCTTCGGCCAGATGGGCACGTTCATCCAGCAAATGATGGGTGGCATCCGGCCGGCGTCGTTGATTGCCGTTCCCATGTTTATTCTCGCCGCCGATATCATGACGCGCGGCCAATCAGCAGACCGGCTAATTAACATGGTCATGGCCTTTATTGGGCATGTAAAAGGCGGCCTGGCGATCAGTACCGCAGCTTCCTGCACCCTGTTTGGCGCCGTCTCAGGCTCCACCCAGGCAACGGTGGTGGCAGTGGGGTCGCCTCTACGCCCCAAGATGCTGAAAGCGGGCTACTCTGATCCCTTTACCCTGGCACTGATCATCAACGCCAGTGACATTGCCTTTCTGATTCCCCCCAGCATTGGCATGATCATTTACGGGGTTATCTCCGAAACCTCCATTGCCGAGTTGTTCATTGCCGGCATTGGTCCGGGCATCATGATCCTGATCATGTTCTCCATTTACTGCCTGATCTATGCCTACCGCAATAATGTGCCGACCGAGGAGAAATCCACCTGGAAGCAACGCGCGCTGTCGGTAAGGGATGCCCTTTGGCCCCTGATGTTCCCGGTGATCATCGTCGGCGGTATCTATGGCGGCATCTTCAGCCCGACCGAAGCGGCGGCAGTCTGTGTGCTGTATGCATTCCTGCTGGAATTCATTGTCTTCCGGTCCCTGAAGTTCACAGACATCCATAAGATCGCCAAATCCACCGGTCTGATCACTGCGGTGGTCTTCATCCTGGTGGCCGTGGGTAACGGTTTCTCCTGGATTATCTCCTTCGCCCAGATCCCCCAGGCCATCATGGAAGCGGTTGGTGTCAACGAGGCTGGCCCGATTGGCGTGTTGATTGCCATCTGCGTGTCCTTCTTCATCGCCTGTATGTTTGTGGACCCGATCGTGGTGATTCTGGTGCTGACACCCATCTTCGCCCCAGCCGTGGCTTCAACCGGCCTCGATCCTGTGCTCGTGGGTGTACTGATCACCCTGCAGGTGGCCATAGGCTCCGCAACGCCACCCTTTGGCTGCGACATCTTCACTGCCATCGCGATTTTCAAGCGCCCTTACATGGACGTGATCCGCGGTACGCCGCCATTCATTTTCATGCTGGTAGCGGCAGCCGGTCTGTTGATTGCCTTCCCGGACATCGCCCTGTTCCTGCGTGACGTTGCGTTCAGAGACTAGTCCAGGCCAACTATCAAATAGGAGAAGACTATGTTCAATCGCATTCTGGTGGCGGTGGATGGTTCACGGACCTCACTCAAGGCACTGGACAAGGCCATCGAACTCCAGAAGCTGATCCCGGCGGCGGAGATCTTCATTCTGTGTGTCTACAAGCATCACAGCTTGTTTGAAGCGTCGCTGTCCATCGGACGGCCGGATGACATGGATATTCCGGACAAGGTGTTATCCCAGTACGCCAAGGACGTGGTGAATCATGCCAAGGAACTGGCCGTGGAGCATGGCGCCACCAAGGTCCGGGGCTTCGTGAAAGCCGGCCGGCCGTCCAAGGTGATTGTCCGTTTTGCCAAGGAAAAGGAAGTGGACCTGATCGTGGTTGGTACCAAAGGCACCAACAGCGACAAAGACGGTATGTTTCTGGGGAGCGTATCGCACCGGGTGGCGTCCAACGCCAAATGCCCGGTACTCGTCGTTTAACCTGGTTATGACTCCCGGGTCTTGCGGCCCGGGGGCATCACCACCCACTCCGGATCTTCAAACTCACCAATCGGCGTAATATCCACATAGGGTGCCGCACGTCGGATGATGTCGTCGACTTCCGGAGAAGGCTGGCTCTCCATCGCGTCCCGCTGCTCTTTGCTTTCCCAGGAGGCAATGGCAATCAGGGTGTTGGGATCGCCAATCTTCCGATGCAATTCCGTACCCCTGGCTCCCGGCGCTTGCTGAATAATTTCGCTGGCGCGAACCCACGCCTCGGCGTACTCCTCCGCCGTATGGCCATCTTTCACGCGCACTTCAAAAAGAAACTTCACGGGGTGTCACCGATAGGGTTGGGGCTGCCGTTCGGCCGCCCTTCAATGTGCGGGCGGCGCGAAGGTCTGAGAGTGAGGTCAGGATTTATTCGTGGGTCACGCCGTGACGATCAAAGATCTCATACACTTCCCGGGCCTCTTCCGGTGGCAGCATCACCCGGATCGTCTGCTCCCCTTCATCGATATAGATCAGATCCTGAGGAATTTCACTGCCAATGAGATCGCTTTTCGTGTTGCGTGCCTGATCCATGCTTTGGAATTTTCCGTTCACTGCCTTGCTCATAGACACTCTCCTTTTTGTTGGTTTCCTCCCTGAGTATAGAAACCCTGCGCCCATGTGCAAAAAACGATCACCCCACACAGCCAGAGCCAGTGCCTGAACAACCAACATTAGACACCCTTCACAAAAAGAAAGGGGCCCATGAGGCCCCTTTGCGATGCGATTCAACCTTCTAGAGTTGATAGCCGTTACTCACTGACCGGACTTCAGCATTTCCCAGTATTTGGCGTAAACCTGCAGGGCTTCATCGCCAATGTCAGTCTGGAACTCGGCATTGACCATATCCGTGGCATTCGGATAACTCGCCCTATTGTTGGCCACTTCCTCGGGCAGCAAATCCCTGGCCGCGAGGTTCGGAGTCGCGTAGCCAATCTCTTCACTGATCAGGGCGGAGATTTCAGGCTTCAGCACAAAATTGATGAACTTATGGGCCGCTTCGGGATTCTTGGCGTTTTTCGGAATCACGAAACTATCCAGCCAGGCAATGATGCCTTCTTCCGGATACACGTATTCGAGCGCTGGCATGGTGTCCTGGGCCATGACGGCCTCACCGTTCCAGATCATGCCCACATCGGTTTCCCCTTCCAGGTAGGGCATGCGTGGGGCGTCGGAGTTGAAGGTGCGCACAGAGGGCATCAGCTCGGTCAGCTTCTCATAGGCGGCCTCGATCTCCTCCGGGTTGGTGCTGTTGCCGGAGTAGCCCAACACCCGCAGCCCCACGTGGAACACTTCACGCATGTCGTTGGTGAGCATCACGCGGCCTTCAAAGCGCTCGTCCCACAGATCTGCCCAGGCGGTCACCTCGCCCTCAACATCGGCGGTGTCCACGGCCAGGCCGGTAGTGCCCCACAGGTATGGCACGCTGTACTTGTTGGCCGGGTCGACATCCAGGTCCACCAGTTCCGGATCCAGGTTATCGAAGCCGTCGATCTTGCTGCGGTCGATCGGCATCAGCAGGTCTTCCTGGCGCATCTTGCTGACGTAGTACGTGGACGGCACGGCCAAATCGTACGCGGCGCTGTCATCAAGCAGTTTCAGGCGGGCATACATGGCCTCGTTGCTGTCGTAAGTGGTATAGACCACCTGGATACCGGTTTCCTCGGTGAATCGGTCCAGCACTTCCTGGGGCATGTATTCCGACCAGTTGTACAGGTTCAGGACTTCCGGTTCCTCTGAGCCACCACAACCTGTCAGGCTCACGGCCAGCAGGCCGGCGAGTGCGATCTTTTTCATTGCTTACTCCTTGTAAGTATCCATTGCGACATGATTAGCATGACCATCGAAAACATGAGCAACAGCGTGCCCAGGGCGTTCACCTCGGGTTTCAGGCCCACCCGCACCATGGAGTAGATACGCAGGGGCAGAATTTCATAACTGGGGCCACTGACAAAGGTGCTCACCACCACATCATCCAGTGACAGTGTAAAACCCAAGAGCCAGCCTGCCAGTAACGCGGGCATAATCACCGGAATCAGCACGGTGCGTGTCATGGTGAAATCGCTGGCCCCAAGGTCCCGGGCCGCTTCCGGCAGCCGCTCATCGAAGCCACTGAGACGGGCCATGACGGTAATTACTACAAAGGGGAGGCAGAAGGTGACATGCGCCAGCAACAGGGAGACATACCCTAACTGCAGCCCCACCAGGAGAAAAAGTGCGAGCAGGGAGATGGCCAGTACGATTTCCGGCGACATCATCACCACGAACAGCATACCGTTAAGCGCCTTCTTGCCCCGAAACCGGTAACGATGCAGCGCCAGGGCGGTCAGTGCCCCGATCAGGGTGGAAACGGTCGCGGCGGACAGGGCCAGCCAGAGGGAATTCCACATGGCTTCGACCATGGCGCGGTTGTTGAACAGGGATTCGTACCAACGCCAGCTTAACCCACCCCACTCATAGCCGGTGCGTGAGTCGTTGAAGGAGAACACCACCAGCACAGCAATAGGGGCGTAAAGCAACAGGTAGACCAGGGTCAGGTAGGTTCGGGGCAGCCAACGGGTCATGCGCCTTCCTCCCCAATGCGGCGCTTACTGAGCCGGTGGGCAAACATCAGGAAGGCCATGGTCAGAGTCAGCACGATACTGGCGGCGGCCCCGAACGGCCAGTTGCGGGCATCCAGAAACTGGTTCTTGATCACGTTGCCCACCAGCAGGTTTCGAGACCCACCCAGAATATCGGGCACAAAGAACAGACCCATGGCCGGCAACAACACCAACATGACCCCGGCCAGTACACCGGGCAGAGTCAGGGGCACGATTACATGCACGAAAGTGGCCAGATGGCCGGCGCCCAGATCATGGGAGGCCCGCAGCAGGTCTTCGCGCAGATCGTCGAACACCGAATACAGCGGCAGGATCATGAACGGCAGGAGCAGGTAAACCAGCCCGATGATCACTGCGCCTTCGGTGTAGAGCAGCTGTAACGGTTGGTCAATCAACCCCAGAGACAGCAACGCATTATTCAGCAGCCCGTTGGTGGCCAGCATCAGTTTCAGGGCATAGGTGCGGACCAGGGAGTTGGTCCAGAAAGGCACGATGAGCAGGAAGATCAACAGTACCTGGCGCTGGCGGGGCACCTTGGAGAGCGCCCAGGCGAAGGGGTAGCCAATCAGCAGGCACACCAGCGTGGTCATCGCTGCCATGTACAGGGAGTGCAGGAACACATCCAGGTACAGGGGGTTGAGCAGTTGCCGATAGGCATCGAGCGTCAGGGGCAGGGAGATGAACGTACCCGGGTCACGGGTCAGCACACTGGCGCCCACCACCAGCAGGTTGGGGGTAAGCACCAGGAACAGCAACCAGCCCCAGACCAGCACCAGCACCGCCGTCTTGAACGGCTGTCGCATGGCGCTACGCATCAACGCTGCTTTCCTCGCCGACCGGGTTGATCTCTTCTTCGGGCAGCAACCACTCCCAACCATCGACCCAGCTTACCCGAACCGGTTCGCCCAGGCGGTAGTCGAACGCCGGATCGTCTTCGTCGAAGAATTCCGAAGCCAGCACTTCGGTGCCATCGTCCAGGTGAATGACGGAATCCAGGGTACTGCCCTTGTAGTTACGCTCCACTACCTTGCCGGACACGCCGTCACTGGCTTCAGGAGACAGTACACGAATGTCCTCGGGGCGCAGGAGCACATGCAGCGACTGGCCATCCCGGAGGGGAAAATCCGGCTTGGCGAAGGTCCGCTTGAGGCCAAACACATCCACCGTCACGGTATCGTCGCCGTTGGTCTTCTCTACAAGCCCGGGAAAGAGGTTGGTTTCGCCGACGAACCGCGCGGTAAACAGGTTGGCTGGCCGCTCGTAAACTTCCCGGGGTGTGCCCAGTTGCTGGATCTCGCCATCTTTCAAGACCGCAACCCGGTCCGACATGGACAAGGCTTCTTCCTGGTCGTGGGTCACAAACACGAAGGTAATACCCAGTTCCCGCTGCAGGCGCTTGAGCTCCACCTGCATGGTACGACGCAGCTTATAATCCAGCGCCGAGAGGGGTTCGTCCAGCAACAGCATTCGTGGGCGTTTTACCACGGCGCGGGCAATGGCTACCCGTTGCTGCTGCCCGCCGGAGAGCTGGTGCGGCTTGCGCCTGGCGAAATCCTGCAACTGCACCATGGCCAGCGCTTCCTGAACCCGCTCGCGGATTTCCTCCTTGGGGCACTTCTCCATTTTCAGGCCGTAGGCAACGTTGTCGAACACCGACATGTGCGGAAACAGGGCGTAGTTCTGGAAGACCGTGTTAAGAGGACGGTGTTCCGGGGGCGTGTGGGTCAGGTCCTGGCCGGATAGGGTAATGGTGCCGCCGTCCGGGTGCTCAAACCCGGCCATCAGGCGAAGGAGGGTGGTTTTGCCGCAGCCGGAAGGGCCCAGCAGGGTAATGAACTCCCCGTCCAGAATATCCAGGCTCAGGGAGTCCAGTACCGTTTTGCTGTCGAATTGCTTGGTAAGCTCGCTCAGCGATAGCAATGTCTGTTTCATTCGCGCTGCCCAAAGGATGAGCGGCCTATTTTTCCAGAAACAGGAACAAACAAAAAGACTTGAGCCGCTTCTGGCTACTGATCAGCCACGCTGTTCAGATAAGCCTTATCGGAGATGTTTGTCCATTTGCGCACCTTTCTCAGGTACTCCTGCTGGGAGGTAATGATTTCCCGGGCCAGCGGATCGTTCTTCGCTTCTTCGTTCAGCAGCCGATGCGTCGTTTCACGCAGGGCGTTGATGACTTCCGGCGGGAACACCTTGTGCTCCACGTTCGGATACTCCTCCTTCATGCGGCCCCAGGCCTCGGCACTGTCGTTTATGCTCTTGGCGTACATGTCATAGGCAGCGGTGCGCATGGCCACCCGCAGGATTTCCTGAAGCTCTTTGGGCAGCTCGCTCCAGGTCTCCTGATTCACCAGGAACTGCACCTCCGCGCCCGGCTCCTGCCAGCCGGAATAGTAATACTTGGCGATCTGGTGGAAGCCCATGGGGAAATCCAGTGCCGGTCCCACCCACTCCAGGGCATCAATGGTGCCCCGTTCCAGCGCGGAATATAGCTCACCTGGCGGCAGGTTGGTGACCGCTACGCCCAGTTCCGACATCACCTCACCGGCGAAGCCCGGGGTGCGCATTTTCAGGCCTTTCAGGTCTTCCAGGGAGTTGATCTCCTTGTTGAACCAGCCACCCATCTGATTGCCGGTATTGCCGCCCGGGAAGGACAGCAGGCCATAGGGCTCATACACCTTCTGCATCAGCTCCATGCCACCGCCATAGTAGAACCAGGCGTACTGCTCTGGCGCCAGCATGCCAAAGGGCACGGTGGTGAAATACATGGCGTTGGGAATGGTGCCCTTGTAGTAATAGGAGGCGGTATGGCCCATGTCGTACTGGCCATGGCGCACAAGGTCGAAAATGCCAAAAGGCGCCTTGTGCTTGTTGGACGAGTCAATGCGGATCTGAAGACGCCCACCGGACATGGTTTCCGCCATCTCCTCAAAGTGGCGGGTGGTCTCGCCCAGAATCGGCGAGTTTGGCCCCCAGGTCTCCGCCAGACGCAGGGTATAGGTTTCCTTGGAGACAGCGGGGCTGCTGACCGCCGAAACAGCAACGGCAGCAGCAGCCAGCAGGATGGTGCGAATGCTCATGGAACTCCCTTTATGAATCAGAACTTGAACTGGTTGACCAATTCTCGCAGATGCTCACCCAGCCGCGCCAGCTCGTTACTGGCTTCGTTGGTCTGAGTAACGCCGGTATCACTGCGCTGGGCGGCATCGACAATGCGCACCACGTTCTGATTGATTTCCTCGGCCACCTGGCTCTGTTGCTCAGCCGCCGTGGCGATCTGGGTCACCTGGTCGTGAATGTGGCCCACGGAGCTCACGATGGTATTCAAGGCACTGGTGGCGTGATTGATCCGCTCCACTGTCTCTTCCGAGCTCTTACGGGAGTGGCTCATACGCTCAACGGAAGCTTTGGACTCTTCAACAAAGCCATCGATCATCTCGCGAATCTGGTCAGCGGATTCGGCGGACCGCTTGGCCAGTTGGCGAACTTCATCCGCCACCACAGAGAAGCCACGGCCATGCTCACCGGCGCGCGCAGCCTCAATGGCGGCGTTCAGCGCCAGCAGGTTGGTCTGCTCGGTCACCGCATGGATCACGTCCAGCACCTGCTGAATATCGCCGGATTTCTCGGCCAGCGCGTCGATACCCTTGGCGGTGTTTTCAATCTCCTCTGACAGGTGATTAACGGAGTTCTGGGCGCTGGTAATGGTTTCGCCACCTTCACGCGCCATACGGTCGGCATCGGAGGCCGCACCTTCCACCGAGTTGGCGTTGCCGGCAATCTGCTGGATGGTCGCGGCCATTTCGTTAATGGCGGAGGCAATCTGGTCTGTCTCGCTGCCCTGCTCCTGCACCGACTGACGGGTTTCCGTGGCCACACTGCTCAGCTCTTCCGCTGCGGAGGCCACTTGATCGGTGGTCGCACCCACTTCCCGCACGGTGTCCTGAATCTTCACAATGAAATGGTTGAAGCGTTTACCCAGCACCGCCAGTTCGTCGTTGCCGTCTTCCGGCAGCCGGTGGCGCAGGTCGCCATCGCCATCGGCGATTTCACGCATCATCTCACTGACCTGACGGATCGGCCCGGTCACGGTGCGGCCTACCAGCATGCCGATGATGACAGACAAGACAATAACCGCCACGGTCACCATCAGGATAAAGCTGAGAGCCCGGGTCATGGCTTCATCGATTTCCTGCTTGGTCGCAGCCAGGACCTCCTGGATATCCGTCACGTAAACGCCGGCACCGACCATCCAGTTCCATTCCGGGATGATTCGGGCGTAGGAGACTTTAGGCTCGACATTACCGGAGGCGGGATTGGTCCACTCATAGCGGTGGAAACCATCACCCCCGGCGGCGTTATAGATATTCCGGAGCAGTTTGCGGGTATCGGGATTGGTCACCGGGCCTTCCTTGGAGGGATCCGGCGCATACGCCAGGTTATTCAGGTTTTCATCGTAGACAAAGATGTAGTTGGTCTCGTCGAAGGTAATTCCACGAATCCGCTCCCTTGCCTCGGCCTTGGCCTCTTCCTCTGTCCAGGCATTGTTCTTGGCCTCCAGCACAACGTCCCGGGCCGTCTCCACCAGGTTTTTCAGCCCTTTCTTGTGGGTTGCCAGCAACTGCTGCTCAAGCCGCTGAAGCTCTTCCTGGCCGTTGGCCTGGATCTGGCTGGCCGTGATCCAGGCAATGACGCCAGCGGTGATAAGCACCGGCAACACAATGCCGATCAACAACCGGGTTCGGATTGTGAAATTGTTCAGGAAGGACATGTTTCTTGCTCCGGATCAATGTTTCAGGCCGTGGAATTATGCACAGCTGCCCGCAAATGGCTATTCCAGTTTGTTAACAATTGTTCTTCAAAGTTACACAGCGTCGTCGACGCATCGGCCGCGAGGCCTGATATATCGAGTGTCACGTACAATTAGGCTATCGGCAGACCTGTAAACAACTTTAAGCTGTGTCAGACTAAAGTTACATGACACTCACTGCAGGAGAGCGCCATGAAACACCTGTTACTTGTTCGCCACGCCAAGTCCAGCTGGCAGGAAGAGGGCCTGCAAGATCGATGCCGCCCGCTAAACAATCGAGGCCAGGAACAACTGGAACCCCTTCATCGGGCACTATTACGTAGTGGCGCATTGGGAGGGGACATCTACTCCAGCGACGCCAACCGGGCCCGCAGCACGCTCGCCGGTATAGTGCCGCCGCAATTCCCTGAAAACCGGATTCACATCGACGCCGCTCTCTACACCTTTGATTGTCAACAATTATTGGGCTGGCTTAAAAGCCTTGATGATAAACAGGATACGGTGACAGTAATCGGGCACAACCCGGCCCTGCTGGAGCTGGCATGCCACCTTTTGAAGCACCCGCCAGCCCGGCTACCTACCGCCGGCATCCTATCCATCGTTTTTTCAGACAAACCGTGGCGCAAGCTGGCCAAAAGCAAAGGCAAGGGCAAACTGGAGGCTTTCCTGACGCCCCGGGACTACAGCTATCGTGAGTTCAGCCGCAAAAGCCGGAAACGGGTTGCCGCGAAAGGCGAAGAGCCGGCAAAAAATCTCCAGGCCGAACTGCAACATCAATTAAAGCGACTTCGGGATCTGGAGTCAGGCGTCAGAACCGGCCTGGACGACGAATTCCTGCACCAGTTCCGCATTGCTATCCGTCGCAGTCGGGCGATTGCCGAGGCCTTGCTGGACGTTACCGACAACAAAACCCTGGCCAAAGCGTCAAAGCCGCTCAAGCGGCACGCAGCCCGCACCAGCGAGCTTCGGGATCTGCACGTTTTCCTGCAGGACCTGCCCAACCTTTGCCAGGGCAACGATGAGCTACACAGCGCCCTGGGCACCTGGGCACAGGGTGAGGCCGAAAAGGCACACCATGCCGTTGTAGAACATCTCGACAGTAAGTCCTATCGAGCCGACATGCACGACTGGGAAGACTTCATCCATTCCGGCACCCTGAAAAAACTGGCGACCCGAATGCAGACCGAAGACATCCGCCGGGCAGCTCGGAATCGGCTGGAAGGCTTCAACCGGCTTACCGCTGAAACACTGCATGATTCGCCGGATGAAGACATACATCGCCTGCGCAAACAGCTTAAGCGCATTCGCTACCTGATGGAGCTGGACGCCCAAAACTGGAAAAGTGCCCTGAAGGACCTGAAGTACCGCCAGGAGCTCTACGGTCGCTTCCAGGACCTGTGCGTCCAGATTGACCTGGTTCGCCACTTCCAGGACCAGGCCCCGGAAACCATGCCTGCCGCCATTCAGAACCTAATGGAACACCTTCGTGGGGCAAAAACGGACACTAGACGCCAGATTCTGTCGCTGGGGGGCCTGGGTATTAACGAGACGGAACGCTAGGCCAAGCGTCTGGAGGTGCGTGCTGGTCGCACTTCTTACAATTCAACTCAAACCCGAGCATCGATTCGCGCCCGGTTCTGGTCGTCACCCACGGGCGGTTCACCCAGGGTGGATCATGGCGAACATGCTGGTTATGGCCGCAGGCAAGCTGCGCCACCCAGTGGTTTTCATCGTCTTTGTGATAACCGATTATTGCTTGTTTCATTGCCTCCCCTTTTCAAAAGGATACTCGCCTTGCCAGACATTTCCCTGATTCAGCTTGTTCTAGCCAACGTAGCCATCGCTGCCGGTGCCTGCCTGCAAGGGGTGGCCGGTTATGGCATTGGCACACTCTCGGCACCGCTGCTGTTTTTGATCAGCCCAGTCTTGTTGCCCGCACCATTGGTTCTGAACGCCACCCTCCTGACCATTTTCATGCTGGTACGCAATCGGGCCGCGCTGGAAGTCCGTCAGGTACGTTTTGCCATTGGCGGCGGGGTGATTGGGGTCGTGCTGGCCGGCCTGACTCTCTCGGTGCTTTCATCCAAAGGCTTTGAGCTGATTTTCGGCATTCTGATCCTGGCTGGCGTGGCATTGAGCGTCGGCGGCCTCCGCCCACGGCTTAACGCAACCAGCAGCACCATCGCCGGCGCAGCCTCCACTTACATGGGAACTATTACAGCGATTGGCGGTCCTCCTATTGCCCTTATCTACCAGAACGAAAAGGGGCCGCTGGTTCGGGCCAACATGTCCGCCTTTTTTCTGGTCGCCAGTTTTCTCAGCCTGACAGCCCTGCTCTTTTCCGGTTATCTCGGGCGTCAGGAGCTGATCCTGTTCGCGGCAACCTTTCCCGGCGTGCTCGTAGGATTCTGGCTATCCGGGCGCTTGGTACACCGGGTACCGTTTGAGCGCCTGCGGCCGCTGATCCTCGGGATCGCGGCCGTGGCGGGCATCGCCGCCCTGACAAGGGGGCTACTGACACTCTGAGCCCACAACACTCGCATAATTAATCTATCTGGTTCATGCTGGACCAATCAAAAGGAGGTGCCTCATGAAAACAGCACATGACTTTGTAGAAGACGCCAAACAGCAGATTGAAGAAATCTCACCGGAACAGGCCGAAGGTGCCATCAAACAGGCCGACTTGCTACTGGATGTCCGGGATGGGGACGAGTACCGTGCCGGCCACATTCCGGGTGCGGTCAACATTTCCCGGGGCATGCTGGAGTTCAAATTCAGTAATGACCCATCCCTGGAAAACCGCGACATGAAAATTGTCCTGTACTGCAAAACCTCCGGTCGGGCCGCACTGAGCGCCAAGGTCCTGAAAGAAATGGGCTATCGCAATGTGCAATCCATTGCCGGCGGTTTTGATGGCTGGCAAGCGGAAGGCAGGGAAACCACCAAACCCGAATTGCCCGAATTCGAATAACGCCCCGGAGCTACATGACATCTGACACTACGCCCCTCAACCTGCCGACCCACGAGGGTCCGGCGGGTTCCAGCGAGATCACCTCTGCAGAGGGGCTTCAGGCCATCCTCGATAATCTGGATGCACTGGTTTACGTGGCCGATTTTGACACCTACGAGTTGCTCTACATGAATGCCTACGGCCGGCAGATATGGGGCACCATCAAGGGGCGCAAATGCTGGGCGGTGCTCCAGAATGGCAACGGCCCTTGCGAATTCTGCAGCAACCAACTGCTGATCAATGACGATGGCTCGCCCGCAGGCCCACACGTCTGGGAGTTCCAGAACCAGCTGGACAAACGCTGGTATCAGTGTCGGGACCAGGCCATCCGTTGGACCGACGGTCGCCTCGTGCGCCTTGAGATTGCCACGGACATCACCGAACGCAAGGAAATGGAGCTGGAGCTCCAGCGTGCCCACGAGAAGGCTCGCCAGGCCGCACTGACCGACGAGCTGACAGGCCTTCATAATCGTCGGGCGTTTTTCTCATTTGGGCGTCAACTGCTGAGCCAGGCCCATCGTTACAAGACACCCCTGGCGCTGATCACCATGGACCTGGATTTTTTCAAACAGGTCAATGACACCCACGGTCACGAGGCCGGCGATGAGGTGCTAAGGCATATTTCCGGCCTCCTGCGCGAACGCATACGGGAATCGGATTGCGCCGCCAGGATGGGCGGGGAAGAGTTTGCCTTGTTGCTGCCCGAGGCGGACACCGCCAGGGCGACAGACATGGCCGAGCGTCTGCTGCAGATGATCAGGGAGTCCCGCGTGCATTACCGGGGCCACCAGATTCAACCCAGCGCCAGCTTTGGCCTGACGGTGGCAACCGGCAGCGATCAACACCTGGAAGACCTTATGGTTCGTGCAGACCGGGCGCTTTACCGGTCAAAAGAGCGGGGGCGCGGGCAGGTCAGTGTCACCATTGCAGAGACGCCGCCATCCGGGCAGTAAAGGCTGTCGGATAATAAATCCTATGGGGTGTTGACCAGGTACTTTACAGCGTATTCTTCCAACAGACTGTCGATTCGCCTCTGACCGGTCAACACCTCCAGGCGCCGGGTAAAGGCGGCCCGGAAGGCCTCGGTGTTACAGGCTGACTCTTTGGCGAACGCAAAGTACAGCGGTTCGCTGCTGATTGGCGGCTGCAAATCCACGAATTCATCAGCAAGCCCCATCTTTTCCAGCTTGATGCGACCCTGCGGGCGCTCATAGAGCACGTAATCCACGCGACCGAGCCGGGCCATCCGGAACGATTGCTCAATCGTGCGGATACCTTCGATGGACAGATACTGTGCGGCAAACTCGTCAAAATCCTGGCCAGAACTGCTACCAATCAGGGTACTGCCCAACTTGCCCCGAAGATCCGTCCAGTAGCGATACTTGAACTCCTTGCCACGGGGCACCCAGATGTTGGTTGGCTGCCACGTGATAGGAGGCAGCACATAATCGAGGAATTCGCGGCGCTCGTCGGTCAGGAACGCCCCGGCCACCACGTCAATCTTGCCCTGGCGCGCCATGTGCAGCACCCGTGCCCAGGGGCCCACATCCCGAACGACTACTTTAACGCCCAATGGCTCCACAATTTCCTGCAACAGCGCCGGCACGGCGCCCGTGAGGAAACCCGGCTGCTCGACCGACTGCCAGAGCATCGGGGGATATTCGGGATTACCACCGACCACCAGGGTATCGCACAACCGATCGGTGTCCGCCTGAGCAAACGAAAACATACCTACGGCCACCAGCATCAGGGCGAATCGGAAACTGCGAAACACAAACCAATAAGCTGCGCGGCCCTCAGGCATCACGTTTTGAGCCTCCCAAACAATCCCATGATCTGATTGATAAACTCAATCACTTTATCAGTGTCGCTTGGTTATCGCCATGGTCAGGCGACACATACAGGTCAACTTGCCCTGTTCATTCTCCAGACGGATTTCCCAGACCTGGGTAGCAGAACCCAGGTGCAGGGCTTTTGCCGTGCCATAAACCCAGCCGCTGGCTGTCGGGCGAATGTGGTTCGCGTTGATATCCAGCCCCACGGCCATCATCCCCTTATCGCGGACACACCAGTTCGCCGCCATGCTGCCCAGGGTCTCCGCCAGCAGGACCGACGCACCCCCATGCAGAATACCGAAAGGCTGCACGGTGCGCTGGTCCACCGGAATGCGACCTTTCAGGTAATCATCACCAACTTCAAGATATTCAATACCCAAGTGACTGACCGCCGTGTTGCGGCTCAGTGCCGTCACCTGCTCAAGGGTCGGGGTTGCTGTCCAGATTGCCATGGTGGATTTTCTCCGGGTTGAACTTTACGCTCTTATAGCTGCCAGGAGAGAGGGCCTCGTGTCCCGTCTGGTTAATTCGCTGACCTACTTGACCGCCAGGTTGGAATATTTGGTGACCAGGCGATCCATCAGACCTTCCTGCCGAATAGCCTCCACCACTTCGGCGATTTCATCGGCGTATTCAAGAATGGGCGATTTCCTGGAGATCGCTATCCAGGAGCGCTCCCCCGGAACACTAAAGGGCGAAATCTCAACCTGGACCTGAACGTTCCGGGCGGCCGAAAGGCCCGCCAGCTCCGGCGCCACCACCACATCAACCCGGCCTTTTTCCAGCATCATCATCAGGTTCTGATAGCGTGGCGCGGCGGACTTCTTTAGCTGATCGTCTTTGTCAAAGCGCTCAAAATAACGGGCACCCTCAAGCACCCCAATGGACTTGCCATACAGGTCGCTGTACCGGGTAATCCGGTTCTCCGGCTCTCTATAGAAAAACAGGCGTCGCTCGGGGGGAAAGGCCCGCGTCGCGTAGGCCATATAGGCAGCCCGGTTTTCCGTGCGCACCGGTCCCAGCATGACATCCACCTTGCCCTCCTTCATCAACAGCAGAATACGGCGAAAAGGAACCTGCTCGTACTCAACCTGCCAACCGAGCCGGCCTGCCACTTCGTTGAATACATCCAGGTACAGCCCCGATTGTCGGCCCGCATCCAGAATCCGGTAGGGTGGGGAATGATCCACCCCAACAACCACGGTCCGCGCTCCTTCGTTTCCGCCATCGGCCGTTTGTCCCCAGGCTGCCACGGAAAACAAGCCAAGCAGTGCATATAAAAACGCCGCCTTGGACAAATATGTCATAAAAACTGCAATCCCTGTCCTTTTCAAAAAAAACCTTTTCTAAGTGTAGCTGGCATAGGCATCCATGGGGTTGTTTTATCCGTACCCTGTTGAAATCCGCATAGCGCAACACAACGTCCGTTTAGAGAGAGCGTTAAACGGTAGAAACTCCCGACTCCAATCAGAGGAGGCTAGATCTCATGAAAATACTGATGGTTCTCACATCCCACGACCAGATGGGCGACACCGAGCATAAGACCGGTTTCTGGCTGGAAGAATTCACCTCGCCTTTTTACGTGTTCAAGGATGCAGGCGCGGACATAACCCTGGCCTCGCCCAAGGGCGGCCAGCCTCCCGTCGACCCGAACAGTGAAGCCGAGGACGCCCTGACCGAGTCAACCCGGCGGTTCGCTCAGGACACCCACGCCCGGGAAATGCTGGCGAGCACGAAAAAACTGGCGGATGTCGACATGAACCAGTACGACGCCATATTCTATCCCGGCGGCCACGGCCCCCTGTGGGACCTGGCCAACGATGAGAAATCCGCCGAGCTGATCAAAACCGCCTATGAACAGGACAAAGTCATTGGCGCGGTTTGCCACGCACCGGGTGTGTTCAAGAACGTGTTCATCAAACCGGGCCAGAACCTGGTTGGTGGCCGCGAGGTTACCGGCTTCACCAACACCGAAGAAGAAGCCGTACAACTGGACAAGATTGTGCCCTTCCTGGTGGAGGATATGCTCAAGGACAATAACGCCCGCTACAGCCGGGGCGATGACTGGGGTCCGCACATTGTCGTGGACGGCAAGTTGATCACCGGCCAGAACCCGGCATCCTCGGAGGGAGCAGCCAAGGCAGTGCTGCAGGCCCTGCAGGAGCAGTAAACCCACCCTTCCGTCTATCCATGCGTGCCGCCGTGTCCCTCACACCGGAAACGGGACACGGCCGCTCCGAGGGCGTTCACATGAGGCACCAACATGGCACTGTTCTCACGAAAGATAGCCGCCAAGGAATTGAACAGGGAATCGGCGAAAGTCAGTCAGGCCGACCTTGAAGTGTTGTTGGCCCGGCAGAAAACCATTGAAGAGAAGGTTCGCAACAGCGGCCGACTGAATCGTTTCAACACCGCCATCAAGCTGATGTTCTCCCTGTTGCGGGATTACTGGCAGGGCAATTACCGGGCCGTACCCTGGAAATCCGTCGCCGCCATTGCCGGCGCGCTGATTTACGTACTCAATCCATTGGATGTCATCCCCGACTTTCTGGCCGGTCTGGGGTTTCTCGACGATGCCAGCGTTGTGGCGTTTTGCCTGAAGCTGGTGGAATCGGATCTTCACCGCTATGCCGCCTGGAAAGAACTACAGGACGCTCCCTCCAACACGGACACAAATTGATCATCGATTGCGCAACGGGTATCATGCGGCGCTTCGAACCCCACCCTTTTCGTTAATGGAGTAACCGTGGATTTCGCCACCCTCATTGGCCTGGTAGGCGCCATTCTCCTGATTGCCTCCGCTGTCATTCTCGGCACTTCCCCGGGCGTTTTCATCAATCCTCCGTCCCTGTTGATTGTGGTGGGGGGCACCTTGCTGGTGGTGTTGTCAAAGTTCAGTTTCGGTCAGTTTTTCTGGGCTTTTAAAGCGGCAGTGCGCGCCTTCAAGTTCAAGTTACCGGAAACCCAGGAAAGCATCGATGAACTGGTGGAAATCGCCCAGATCGCCCGCAAGGAAGGGGTGCTGGGGCTGGAAGGCCGGGAAGTGGGTTCACCGTTCCTGTCCCAGGGCATCCAGATGCTGGTGGACGGCCAGACCGCAGCCACCATCAAGCAACTGCTGAGCAAAGAACGGCTGATGACCCTGGACCACAACCGGTTGGGCACCAAGGTGTTCACCGCCATGGCCGATGTAGCACCAGCCATGGGTATGATCGGCACCCTGATCGGCCTGGTCCAGATGCTGTCGAACATGGAAGACCCCAAGTCTATCGGCCCGGCCATGGCGGTAGCCCTGCTGACCACCCTCTACGGCGCCATGATTGCCACCATGATCGCCAACCCCATTGCCGACAAACTGTCGTTGCGGCTGACCGAAGAGGCCCGCATGCAGTCGCTGTATATCGACGCCCTCGTCGCCATTCAGGAAGGCACCAACCCGCGAATCATCGAACAGATGCTGTCGAGCTATCTGCCGCCCGGCGAGCGGGAGAAAAACAACGACACGGAAACGGCCACGGGATAAGCCATGGACGACTTACCGGAAGAGGAAAAACCGGGCATTCCGGCATGGGTGGTCACCTTCGCCGACCTGATGTCGTTGCTGATGTGCTTCTTCGTGCTACTGCTGTCTTTCTCGGAGATCGACGCCCAGAAATTCAAGCAGATTGCCGGCGAACTGTCTCAGGCCTTTGGCGTGCAGCGAGACACGCCGGTCCTGGAGATCCCCAAAGGTACCAGCCCGATTTTCGATAAATTTTCCCCCGCGCCCCCCGAACCCACCCTGGTCAACCAGGTCAAACAGACCACCACGGACGAGCAGCCGGAACTGCAGCTCCTGGAAAGTGCGCAGGACCAGGCGATTCAGGACCAGATCCAGAAGCAGGTGGACGCCAACATGGCGGAGATCATGGAAGTGCTGGAACCGGCGATGCAGGAAGGGCGCATCAACGTCTCCGAAAACCAGCAACGTATTGTGATCCGCGTTGAGGAAAAAGGCTCCTTCTCCTCCGGCTCGGCCCAGCTGACCTGGGATTTCGAGGGGATGTTGCTGGATATGGCCGAAGTACTGGCGGGCATCCCCGGCGACCTGGCCGTGGAAGGCCACACCGACAATCTGCCCATTCACACCGACCGTTTCTACAGCAACTGGGATCTGTCGGCCGCCCGTGCAGCTGCGGTGGCGAATGTGTTGCTGGCGAAAGAGGAAATCAGCGCCGATCGCCTTCGGGTGACCGGCCTTGCGGATACCGAACCACTCGCGCCCAATTCCACTCCTGAAAACCGGGCCAAGAACCGGCGGGTTGAAATCATCATCGACATGGCCGGCCCTCTCAAGGAAGAGGAAATGCGGTTGCGGGAAATGGTGAACAACCGTCCGGGCGAGCAGGAAGCGATCATTGACCTGACCCAGGAAGCCCCGGCACCGGCCAGTGAATCTGAACAATCCACTGACCCCAAAGTTCCAGAAGAAGAGCCTACGGGCGAACTCACCTGGTAAACCCGCCCATTAGCGGCTATCGGACAGCATTACTCGCCCAGCGGCTCTGCATGTTCACCATGGCGCTGGGCCCGCCACTCCCGGAACTGCTCCAGCCAGCTCAACAGGGCCGGAATCACCAGCAACACCAGGAAGGTTGATAACCCCAGCCCAAAGGCAATCGAAGTAGCCATGGGAATCAGGAACTGGGCCTGGAGCGACGTTTCAAACAGCAGGGGCAACAAGCCGCCAATGGTGGTCAGCGAGGTCAAAAGTACCGCCCGCACCCGTTGCACCGCCGCCTCGTTCAGGGCATCGGTAATGCCATGACCTTTCTGGCGGTGGTGATTATAGAAAGCCACCAGGATGATGGCGTTGTTCACCACAATGCCCGACAACCCAAACAGACCAAACAGGGAAAGAATGGTCAGTTGCAGCCCCATGAACCAGTGCCCGAGCAGGGCGCCGACCAGGGCAAAGGGGATGATTGCCATGACGATCAAGGGCAGCGACCAGGAGGCAAACACCCAGGCCAGGACCACGTACATCAGCCCCAGGCCAATCAGAAGGCCAGTCCTCATGTCTGCCAGGGTTTCCCGCTGATCCGCTGACCGACCCTCGAAGCTATAGCGAATGCCGTAGCGGGCCGCGATATCCGGCAACGCTTCTGCCTGCAGGCTCGCCAGAACCTGGTCGGTCGTCGCCACATTGGTGTTCAGTGCCGAAGTCACCTCCACGGCCAGTTTGCCGTCGGCGTGGCGCAGCGCCTGGAAGCCCTGGCGATGATCCAGGTTCATCACCTGGGTCAAGGGCACAAAGCGGCCATCAGGCACTCGCACCGTCATCCTTTCCAACGTGGTGTAGCGCTCACGCTGTTCGCGGGGTAGCTGCACACGCACTTCCATTTCGTCCCGCCCATCCTGATAAATCTGGGCAATCCGGCCATCGAAGGCCGCACGTAACTGGCGGCCAAGATCCACGGTGGTAAGTCCCAGGGCCTGGCCGAAGGCGCTGACCTGGTAAATCAGTTGCTCGCGACCCCAGGGCATGTCGTCTTCCACGTTCAGCACGCCCGGTAAGGCGCCAAGTGCCTGGCTCAATTCACCAGCGGCACGCTTCAGCTCTTCGGCGTTATCGCCGGTCAGCCGCACATTCACATCCCGTCCCGGCGGACCGGACTGGCGCTCATTGATATTCAGGGTGTCCAGGCCAGCCGGCAGGTTCATGCGCTCCCGCCATTCGGCCATGAACCGGGCGTTGCGCACCGAGCGCTGGTCGGAAGGCACCAGTTCCACCAACATGGAGCCAAGTTCATCACCGTTACGGGAACTGGCCTCAGCTCCCTGGGTGGCGCCGTACGTGGTCACGGCGTGGCGGATCAGATCACCACCCAACGCTCGCTCGGTCTCATTGAGGCTGCGCTGCATTTGCTCCATGAAATCAGCCACCGTGTCTTTATGGGTGCCGGCGACAAAGCTGACATTGGCATAGAGCACCGACGGCTCCGGTGTGGGGAAGAAGTTGAACCCCAGCCGGCCACCGGCGAGCAGACCGACGGTCGCCACCGACAGGGCAAGGGCGGCGGCCACAGTAACACCCCGGTGTTTGAGGCTGTAACGGGAGAAGCGCCGGAAGGGCCCTTCACGAAAGGCATCAAAACGCTGCTCAAAACCGCCACGCAGGCGAGCAAGTGGGTTGTTCCGGATGAGCGACCCGGTCTCGCTGTCCCCGTCTTTCCGTTTTTTCTGTACGAACGCCGAGCGCAGGTGCACCGGCAGCACCACAAAACACTCCAGCAACGAGGCCACCAGAACACAGATCATGACCAGGGGAATATCGCCCAGGATGTTGCCGATAATACCGCCCACGACCAGCAGGGGCATGAACGCTGCCACCGTGGTCAATGAAGACGCCAGCACCGGCCAGACCATCCTTTTGGCCGCACCCTCGGCCGCATAGATGGAAGGCTCGCCCATGCGGGCATGGGCGTCGGCGTCTTCGCCCACCACAATGGCATCGTCCACGATCACACCCAGGGCCATGATCAACGCAAACAGGGAAATCATGTTGATGGACCCGCCCACCAGCCAGAGCACGCCCATGGCCGCCAGAAAGGCGGTGGGAATACCAACGGCCACCCAGGCCGCCACCCGGCCGGGCAGAAACAGGTACAGCAGGCCGATAACCAGCACCAGACCGCTCAGGCCGTTGCTGACCAGCAGGGAAATGCGGTCCTCCAGCAGCTGCCAGGTCTCGTCATACACCTCCAGTTTAATGGTCGGAGGCAAGGCAGGGCGGGTGTCCGCCAGCCAGGTTTCCAGCACCCGGGCCGCGGCCAGAGAATTGCCGGTTTCCGACCGCTGCAGCTGCAACTCAATGGCGGGCATGCCCTCATTGGTCATCACGGTCTGGTTGTCCCGCGCTTCCTGGCGAATGATGGCCACATCGCCCAGTTTAAGGCGAATCCGTTCCCCGCTCAGTACCGGTACCGTCTCGAAAGCCTGGGGACTGCGCCGCTGTTCCACCGAGCGCAATTCCCGCGTCGCGTCTTCCTGGGCCATCATGCCCGCCGGCAGGTCGCGGGACAGCGCCGCCACCCGATCCGCCACCTGTTCCAGTGACAAGCCCAGGCTTTCCAGGCGTTCCACGGGAACCTCAATACTGATCTGCTGTTCGGGCATACCCCGGAGATTGATCCGGTCGATGCCCCGGTCCAGCAATTCATCCTCGAAGCGGTGGGCCAGGTGGCGCAATTCACTGCGTTCAACGTCGCCGTAAAGCAGCAGGCGGGCCACCGGCTCGTAACGCTCCACCCGGGTGACCTGGGGCTCCTCGGCATCGGCGGGCAGGTTATTGAACTCATCCACCTGCTGGCGCACATCGTCCACGGCCTGGATGGGGTCCGTGCCTTCGTGGAACTCCAGACTGATGGAGGCCACCCCCTGGGCCGAGGTGGAGGTCATTTTCTTCAGACCATCAACGCTGCGCAGCCGCTGTTCCAGCGGGTCGGTGATGCCGCGCTCAACGTCCTCGGCGGAGGCCCCGCTCCACACTACCCGCACGCTCACCACATCCAGGGCGAAGGTGGGGAAGAACTGGATGTTCATACGCATCAGCCCCAGCGCACCACCCAGCAGCATCACCAGCATGACCAAATTACCCGCCACGCGGTGGTGTACGAAAAAGCCGATGACCCCTTTCTTGCGCGTCATGAGGCCGACTCCGACGCCGGTGTGGCCTCCTCGACCTTCAGCCCGGTCACGGCGTTGGGCAGGTGGGTGGTGATCAGGCGCATGCCCGCTTCCAGCTGGTCGCTGGCAATCAGCAACTGGCGTTCGCCATTGTCACTCTCAGCCTCGCCAATGCGCTCGACCCGGATCTGCCGCATGCGGTTGTCCGGGGTCATGACGTACACACGGTCGGCCCCGTACAGGGCACTGAAAGGAATCGCAACGGTGTTATTCCGGGCGGGGCGTTGCAAGGTCAGGGTTTGCAGGCCGCCCGGTCGCAGTCCTCCCGGGTCACCCTGCAGTTCCAGTACCGCTTCGGTACCCGCCGGGTCAGACACACCAGCAAAGCGCTTTAGCACAAAGGCCTGCTGCCCGGATTCGGACCGTGCCGTCAATGTTTCTCCCCGAGCCAGGGCCGCCATCAATTCGTCCTGAAACGCCCGCGGCACGCGGGCCCGAACCTCCAGACCATTAACCGGGTACAGGGAAAACAGAGCCTGGTTGCGTGACACCTGGTCGCCAACAGCAACCTGTACATTGGTCGCGATACCCTCAAACGGTGCCCGAACCCGGGCCCGGTCACTGTCCAGTTCCACCGCTGCCAGGTTGGCGCGGGCCTGAGCCAGCCGGGCTTCCAGACTTTGCAGGCGGGCGGGATGCTCGGCGATGGCACGTTCACGGTTGGTTACCGTGAGTTGGGCCCGGGCCAGGGCATCGGTAGCCATCTCCAGGTCCTCCCGGGAGGCCAGGTTACGCGCAACCAGGGATTGGATGCGTTCATGCTGGCGCCGGGCGTTGTCCAGGATGGCCCGTTCGCTCTTCAGCGCCCGCTGGTCATTGCGGTAGCGCACCTCTTCGGAACGGACCTGGGCTTCGAGGTCCGCCACCTGGGATCGGGCCTGGGCCAGTACCGGCTCAATGTCGGCTGTGTCCAGGGCCATCAACAGCGCGCCTGCCGCAACCCGCTGACCTTCTGCCACGGATTTCTCGGCAATACGTCCGGCCAGTGTGGCCGTGACGGTTTGTTGTTCCGGAGCCACTACCTCGCCGTACAGCCGCAAGACGGGCACATGCCTGGCTGGCTCAACGTTCTGTACCTCTACCCGCCAGCTCCGTTCGGTGGCGCTCGCCTCGGGCGGTTCCGGCCGGGTCGCCTTGAGGGTGATGAACACCGCAATACCGAAAGCGACAATCAACAGGGGCAGCAATTTTTTGACCATGGACAAACGTGACTCTGGTTGGTTGGGGTGCGGCTAACCGCTGAACTACTATACAATCTTCAGTTAATCCCTGATGAACCCACTTCAGATTTGCCGGCAACGCCACCTGACACTCGAGAGCCCATTGAATGGAAAACGGTTATCACACACTGCTGAACGTGACTCTTCTGAACTGTTTTTTGGTCTGTGTGGTGGTCGTTATTCATAACGAGGCGTTGATGCGTTTGAGCCGGATGCTGCCCAAAATGCGCCGCAGCCATCACTTTCGCATCACCTTTGCCGTTCTCGGCTGTCTGACCGCCCATGCCCTACAGGTATGGATCTTCGCCACCGCATTCTACTTCATGCACCATGCCGAAGGCTGGGGTCATCTGGCGGGCAATTTCAGCGGCAGCCTGCTGGATTCCGCCTATTTTTCCTTCACCACATTCACCACGCTGGGTTACGGCGACATTGAAGCTTTGGGCCAACTGCGTTACCTGACCGGTATTGAAGCGCTGACCGGGTTTCTGCTGATCACCTGGAGCGCCTCCTTCCTGTTCCTGGAAATGCAGCGTTACTGGCCCACCCGCTGATCACAGCCAGCGACAGCGGGCCAAAGTGTAGTACAGCAAAGGCACAACAATCACCGTCAGCAGTGTGGACATCAGCAGACCAAAAATCAGCGAGATGGCCAAGCCGTTAAAAATCGGATCACTGAGGATGAAGTAAGCCCCAACAATCGCCGAAATGGCGGTCAGTGCAATGGGTTTGATGCGCACGGCACCGGCCAGCACCACGGCCCGGTCAAGCTCCATGCCTTCGTCCAGCAACTGTTTGATAAACACCACCAGCAGGATGGAATTACGCACGATGATGCCCGCCAGGGCAATCATGCCGATCATGCTGGTGGCGGTGAACTCCTTCCCCAGCAACGCGTGCCCGGGCATGATGCCAATCAGCGTCAACGGGATCGGCGCCATGATTACCAGCGGCAGGATGTAGGAACGGAACTGCGCGACCAGTAACACGAAAATCATGAACACGCCGACACTGTACGCAATGCCCATGTCCCGGAAGGTTTCATAGGTGATCTGCCATTCGCCATCCCACTTCAGGGTGCCTTTCTCGGGCAACACCGGCTGTTCGATGAAATACTGTTCCGGGGCCTCGGCCTGCTGTTTCAGGCGATCCACCGTTCGGAACATGCCATAGAGCGGGGAATCGATCTCGCCGGCCATGTCCGCTGTTACGTAGGTCACCGGCAACAGATCCTTGTGGTAGATCGCCCCCATCCAATCGGCCTCCTGAACCTCGGCAATGCTGGCCAGGGGCACCAACTGGCCGCTGCGGCTGCGAACCTTGATCGACAGCAGGGCCGAGGGCTGCGCTTTGTCGCCCTCACCCAGAATGACCCGGATGGGCACCGGGTATTTGGCCTGATCATCATGCAGAAAACTGACACCCGTGCCATTCAGAGCCGCTTGCAGGGTGGTTACCACCTGCGCCTGGGAGACGCCAAGCCTGGCGGCGCGGTCACGGTCCACAACCACTTCCCACTCGCGGGTCGGCGCTTCCAGGGTGGTGTCGACCTGAACAACCCCTTGCGCCCGGGCTAATTCCCGGGCTACCAGTTTGGCCATATCGGCACGTCGTTCGGCGTTCACGGCATACACTTCCGCCACGATGGGCGAAAGAACCGGCGGCCCCGGCGGAACTTCGACTATTTTGACTTCTGCGCCATACTTCTTGCCAATCGCGGTCAGGGGCTCTCGCAAAGCCTGGGCTATGGTGTGCGAGGCACGTTCACGATGCTCCTCACTGGCCGGGTTCACCTGAATATCACCCTGGTAGGGCTCACTACGCAGGTAATACTGGCGCACCAGGCCATTGAAATTGATGGGTGAAGCGGTGCCGGCATAGGCCTGCCAGTCAGACACTTCGCCTACGGTTTCCAGGTGATGGCCCATTTCCGTCAGCACCCGCTGGGTCTGCTCCACGGGTGTCCGCTCGGGCATATCCACTACCACCTGGAGCTCCGATTTGTTATCAAAAGGCAGCATCTTCAGAATCACTGCCAGGAAAACCGGCAGGGAGGCCGCTGCAAGTGTGAGCAGGACGACTCCCAGCCCCAGAAAACGCCTGCGCCAGGGATGTTCCCCCAGAAACGGGGTTAACACGCCGTTGAACAGGGCGAGCGCCCGGGGGTTCACACCATCGGCCGAGCTGGTGGCCTCGGCATTTTCTTCAATGGCGTCCCCCTTCTTGTGCCGGAGCAGGCGAAGCGCCAGCCAGGGCGCCACCACAAAGGCCACAATCTGGGACATGACCATGCCGGCGGAGGCATTGATGGGAATCGGGCTCATGTACGGCCCCATCAACCCGGTCACAAAGGCCATGGGCAGCAACGCCGCCATAATGGTCAAACTGGCCATGATGGTCGGTGTGCCCACTTCGTCCACCGCAACCGGAATAATTTCCTTCACCGAGCGCCGGGTATTCTGGATACGCCGGTTGATGTTCTCGGTGATGACAATGCCATCGTCCACCAATATGCCGATGGAGAAAATCAGTGCGAACAGGGACACCCGGTTGAGGGTAAAGCCCCAGGCCCACGAGAAAACCAGCGTCAGCAGCAGAGTGATTAACACCGAGACGCCCACAATCACGGCCTGGCGCCAGCCCATAAAGGCCAGCACCAGCACCATCACCGCCAGGGTCGCGGAAATCAGGTCAGAAATAAGCTTCTGGGCCTTGTCCGAGGCGGTCAGGCCGTAATCACGGGTGACCAGTACCTCAACATCGGGGGGAAGTGCACGGTTGCGCAACTGATCCAGTCGCTCCTCGATCGAGGTGGTGATGTTAATGGCGTTCTCACCCGGCTTTTTGGCGATGGCCAACGTAACGGCCGGGTAGACGTCACCCGGTTCGCCCCCCACCGCTTCGGGATGGGCCGGCCCGAAGCCGACCTGGAGACTCTGGTCGGGCACGGTGCCACCACGCCGCACCTGTGCCACGTCATCCAGATGCACGGCAGCGCCGTTGTGCATACCCACCACCAGCCGCTTCACGTCGGCCACCGATTCCAGCAACGTACCGGCCTGCACGGGAATAGAAACGTTGCCCTGGGTGACCCGGCTTTCCTGGCTGGAGGCATTGGCCGCGTTCAGGGCATTGGCAATGTCGGCGGTGGTCAGCCCGAAGCCGGACAGTAGCGCGGGATTAAAGACAACATCCACGCGGTCGGGAATGCCGCCCACGGTGTAAATGTCCCGGGTACCGGGCACCCGCTTGAGGGCCACTTCCAGCATGTGCGCCAGACGCGTGAGTTCCTCACCGGCGTGGGTGCCTGTCGGATCGTAAAGAGTCAGCGTCATGACCGGCACGTCGTCAATGCTGCGGGGCTTGATCAAAGGCTGGGACGCACCCAACCCGGGCGGCAGCCAGTCCTGGTTGGAGTACACCTGGTTATAAAGTCGGACCAATGCCTCCTGGCGCTCAATACCGACCTCAAACTGCACCGTGATGACGGCCTGACCCTGACGGGAGACGGAGTACACGTGCTCCACCCCCTTGATTTCACTCATCACCTGCTCGGCGGGCGTGGCAATGACGCTTTCCACTTCCCTGGTACTGGCACCGGGCAAGGCCACCATAATATCGGCCATGGTGACGTCGATCTGGGGCTCTTCTTCCTTGGGCGTGATCACCACCGCCAGCACACCGAGGATAATGGCCAGCAGGGCCAACAGGGGTGTCAGGTGATTGTTCTGAAACGCGCGGGCGATGGCACCGGACGGGCCAACCGGGGGCAACTCCTGACTCATGGCAACTTACTCCCCGCCCTGGTTCGGTGAATCGGGCAGGGCCAAACGCTTGCTGCCCACCAGCACGGACGGGTTGGCCACCACTCGCTCACCCTCGGAGAGCCCGGCGAGTACTTCCAGCCGATTGTCCTGATGAACCCCCACTCGGATCTGGCGCAGGCGGGGCTGCCCCTGCTCATTAAGCGCGAATACCGCCCGTAGCTCGCTGCGCTGAACCAATGCCGACTCTGGAATCCACAATGCCTCGCGGGTGGCCACCGGCACCCCCACTTTCACCAGCATGCCCGGAAACAGCGTGCCATTGGGCTCGGTCAGACGCATGCGTAACCGGAAGGTGTGAGTTTGCGGATCGGCATAGGGGTAAAAGGTCATCTCGCCGGTGTCCAGCACCCGCCCGTCGGAGAGGGTGACGGTGGCCTGTTTTTCACTTCGCGCTATGTCGGCGTATTGCTGTGGCAGGTCCACCACCACTCGCAGTTGCTCCAGGGACAGGCCGCTCATCAACGGCTGGCCCGGGCTGACCGACTCCCCGATCTCAACATGGCGCTCGGTGACAATCCCACCGTAGGGCGCAACCACGCGGGTGTAATCCAGCTGCTCGCGGGCCTCCTCAACGGCAGCCTGCGCCCGCTCAACCCGCGCCTGCGCCGCATTGAGGTTATTGCGGGCGGTATCAAATTCCTGCTGGGAGACCAGCCCCCGCTCTCGAATGGCAGCGATACGCTGGTATTGCTGGCGGGCATCCTGCAGCCCCGAGCGGGCTTCCTCAAGGCCCGCCTGGGCCTGATTCAGGCGTGAGCGCTGCTCGGTGTCATCCAGCCGTGCGATCAGGTCGCCGGCGGTGACCGAGTCATCCACATCAAAGGGCAATTCAACCACGGTGCCGCTGGTCTGGGCCGAAACCGTGCTCTGTTTGACGGCTTCAATCACGCCATCCAGGTGCACCATCTCCTGAAGCGGCGCAGGGCGAACCTCGACCACATCCAGCTTTTCAGGTTCCTGGGCCGCCGCAGCTGCGGTCAACCAGACAATGGCCATGGCGAAACTTGCACGAACAAACAGTCGGATGCCCATGAGCACTTAATTCCTTATAGTTCTTTGCTAATAACTACATCTCAATACCCATAGTAGCAGCAGATTCACCTGCGGAAAAACGCCCTACAAAGAGAGATCTCAACGTCTCAAGCATAGCCCATCAGGCCTGTGACACCTTGATGTCCCACAAAAAAGCCCCGCAGGAAACCAATGACTCCCTACGGGGCAAGAAAGTCACCCACCGGCCATGAAAGCGGGCAACCTGACAGTTCCGTTAATTACCAGCGAGCCGTGAGGGCCAATCGGAAAGTGCGACCCGGCTCATTCACCCGGTAACTCTCACCCGTCACCGTGTCTTCGCGGCTGACATGAGGGGCCCAGGTCTTATCAAACAGGTTATCCACCGCCCAGCTCAGGTTCAGGTAATCTGTCAGCGGATGGGTACCGTTCACATTGAATACGCCGTAACCGGGCGATTCACTTGGGTCCAGGCCGGAGTCTTCATCGATGCGATCCTGCCGACGGGCCAGTTGCCACTCAGCCTCAACGGTATGGCCCTGGTGCTGCCAGGCCAGTGTGTGGGTGTACATCAGGGGCGGGATTTGCGGCAACGGCTGGTTCTCGGTTTTGTTGGTACCGCGCACGCTGGCCAGGGCACCGGTGCTGCTCCAGGTGCCGTTGCTCCAGCCCAGTTCGGCTTCTACGCCGAGCAGGCGGGCGTCGATGTTTTTGTAGCGGATGTCGCCGTTCTGCGGCTCGTAGCGGTAGACATAATCGTCCACTTCATCGATCCAGGCCGCCGGACGCCAGTGCCAGTTATCGGCCTGGCCGTTAAGGCTGAGCTCGAGCTTATGGTGTTTCTCGGTATCCAGGCCCGGGTTGCCAACCCAAGTCCCCTTCTTGGTTTCTTTTGCCACATAGCGTTCATTGACGCTAGGGCTTCGAACACTGTGGCTGGCGATCACTTCCAGGGTGTTATATGACGACAGACGGAACTCACCACTGACAAAAGCGCTGACGTTGTCGTCCGTGGCTTCAAAATCATTAACGCCATATTTCTGAGCGTATAAAGTGGCAGGACTGCTCATTCCGCTTCCCATAACCATATAGGTCTGGTCCGCCTCGGTGGCGTCCATTTCCACCCGGTCGTAACGCAACCCCGCGCCGAGTTTGGTGTTGGCCCGGATCTGGTGGAACCCTTCAACAAACACACCTATCCGGTCACGCTCTACACCCGGCCACATAAAGGATGCAATGCTGGTGGGTGGAGGTGTGCCCATGCCACTGTAAAGGGTTGCGTCCCAATCATTGCTCTCAACATCTACGCCGAACGACAATTCCTTTGTGTAGTTAAATACCTGATCGACTACCAACCGGGCACCCTGTGTGCGGGTTTCTGACAGGGTCTGCATTTTCATCATGTCCGGCTCACGCAGGCTGAAGTTGTCCATCACGTGATCCACATCCGCCTGCCAGGCCATCAGGCTCCAGTCGCCATTGGCCACCGGTGAGCCGATTTCCAGCTTGTACATATCGGTGTCGGTCTTCGGCGCATCCATCATCGAGGCGTACTTCACATCGCGCTCTTCCTGGCGGCTCGCCGAACCTTTCACATAAAACCCGTTATCGGCCTTCCAGGCGCCATCCACGCGCCCTTCGGTGTTTTCGAAGGCGCTGCGAACTTCATCGCCATCGCCGTCCTCATAATCGTCGGCTTCTTCATAACCGCCGGATAAACGCAGATAGGCGTCGTCATTGCCCACCGCCGCACTCGCCGCGGCCAGCTTGCCATTGCCGTTATCCGAGCCACCCACCGTGACATGGCCGGTGCTGATCTTGCCGTCGAATTCCGGGGCGGCGGTGGTCGCGACCACCTGACCACCGGCGATTGGCCCCCAGCGCAGGGTACGGTTGCTGGTGCGCACCTCAAGCACCTGCGGCAAGGCCGTGCTCAATCGGCTGGTGGGCGGATCCATGCGGTTCGGGCAGGCGCCTTCCACCCGCATGCCATCCAGCAAAACGTCCACTCGCTCCTGGCTCTGGCCACGTATGACCGGGTCCAGCCCACGTCCCCCAAGGCGGGAAAGAGAGACAGAGGGGCTTTCATCCAACCGACTGACCGGCTCTGAGGCCAAAGCTGCCTCGGACAGCCTTGCCGCTTCTGCCGACTGACCTTCGGTCACCCGAATCAACATGCCTTCCTCGGTCTGGGCCTGAGCCGCCGGGGCAACCGCACTCCCGGTCAGCGCCAGGGCAATACAACGAGCCAGAGGGGTCCTGATCATAACGCCGAAATCCTTGTGTATTGATGTAGGAAGATGATTTGTAAGGAGCGGGCATTATAAAAAGGCAGGGTGCCCGAGGCTTGAGACACATTGCCGCACCTGGCTAAAAACCGAGGGCCCAGCTGCAAGCTTGCCAATCCCTACCCGCTATGATTCAATCGATGCACTATTTTTGGGCATATGCACCGACTCTGTGCATATGACTTATGCATATTGAGGTTACTGACCATGCCAGCCACACTTGACGAAAAACTCGAACCGATTTTCCAGGACGTACTGCACCGCAATCCCGGTGAGAAAGAGTTCCACCAGGCCGTCCACGAGGTCCTGGAAACCCTGGGCCCCGTCCTGGTGAAATACCCGGAGTTCGCCGAGCAGAAGATCATCCAGCGCATTTGTGAGCCGGAACGCCAGATCATCTTCCGCGTGCCCTGGCAGGACGACAAAGGCGAAATCCACATCAACCGAGCCTTCCGGGTGGAATTCAACAGTGCCCTGGGCCCCTATAAAGGCGGCATGCGTTTCCACCCGTCTGTTTACCTGGGCATCATCAAGTTCCTGGGCTTCGAGCAAATCTTCAAGAACGCCCTGACCGGCCTGCCCATCGGCGGCGGAAAGGGCGGCAGTGACTTCGACCCCAAGGGTAAGTCCGACTCTGAAATCATGCGTTTCTGTCAGAGCCTGATGACCGAGCTGTACCGTCACCTGGGCGAATACACCGACGTACCGGCCGGCGACATTGGCGTGGGCGGACGTGAAATCGGCTACCTGTTCGGCCAGTACAAGCGCATCACCAACCGCTACGAGTCCGGCGTGTTTACCGGCAAGGGCCTGGACTGGGGCGGCAGCCGCGCCCGTACCGAGGCCACCGGTTACGGCACCGTGTTCTTCACCCAGGAAATGCTGAAAGCCCGTGGTGACTCGCTGGACGGCAAGACTGTGGTGGTCTCTGGTTCCGGCAACGTGGCCATCTACGCCATTGAGAAGGCACACGAACTGGGCGCCAAGGTCATTGCCTGCTCCGACTCCCAGGGCATCATCGTGGACGAAAAGGGCATCAACCTGGATACCGTCAAGCGCATCAAGGAAGTGGAGCGCCGTCGCATCAGTGCCTACACTGAGTTCCACAAGCACGCCAAGTACGTGGAAGACGGCAACATCTGGTCGGTGAAGTGCGACGTGGCCCTGCCTTGTGCCACCCAGAACGAACTGAACGGCAAAGACGCCAAGACCCTGGTGGAAAACGGCTGTATTGCCGTGGCCGAAGGCGCCAACATGCCGACCACGCCGGAAGGCATTGTCCTGTTCCAGGAGGCGAAGCTGGCCTACGGTCCGGGCAAGGCCGCCAACGCCGGTGGCGTGGCCACCTCGGCGCTGGAAATGCAGCAGAACGCCAGCCGTGACAGCTGGAGCTTTGACTACACCCAGAGCCGCCTTGAGGAGATCATGATCGATATCCACAAGAACTGTTTTGAGACCGCCGCCGAGTTCGGCGCCGAGGGCAACTACGTGCTGGGCGCCAACATCAACGGCTTCCTGCGGGTGGCTCGCTCCATGAACGCCATGGGCGTAATCTGATCCGCCCATGAACCACGAACCTCACCAGTCCGATGAGCGGGTATCCACCGGCCTCGCCGGACTGGATGAGGTTCTTGATCACCTTCGAATCGGCGACAACGTGGTCTGGCGGGTGTCCGACCTGGACGACTACCGCCGATTCGTCCTTCCCTTTGTCAATGCCGCCGCCCGCTCGGGCCGCCGGATCATCTACCTGCGCTTTGGCGAACACGCGCCGGTCATCGACGCGCAGCACCCCTCAGTCCAGACCATCCGCATTGATGCCCTCGGGGGCTTTGAAAGCTTCACCAGCCGGGTCTGGCACCTGATCGAACAGCACGGGCCGGGTGCCTTCTACGTCTGCGACAGCCTGAGCGAACTGCTCAACGCCTGGGCCACCGATGCCATGGTGGGCAATTTCTTCCGGGTGGTGTGCCCGCTGCTGTTCGAGCTGGATACCGTGGCCTGGTTCGCCCTGCACCCGGAACGCCATTCCCGCATGACCCTGGACCGCATCCGCGAGACCACCCAGGTATTGATTGACGTTCACCGGCATCAGCAGGATGTGCAGATTCATCCCATCAAGGCCTGGCGCCGGCAGTCGCCCACCATGTTCCTGCCCCACCGGGAGCAGGACGGGCACTTCCAGCCCATCACCGACAGCACCGACGCCACCCGCCTGCAGGCCAGCCTGGAACAGGAACTGCTGCACCGCCAGCCGCTCCTGGATTACTGGGACCGGCTGTTCCAGGACGCCAGCCGGGCCATTGCCACCGGCGACCGGGCGGCCACCGAGCGGCTCCAGGAACAGGTGCTCCAGGTCCTGATCAGCCGCGACCCGCAGATACTGGCACTGGCCCGGCGCTACCTGTCGCTGGCGGACCTGCTGTCGATCCGCAGCCGGCTGGTGGGCAGCGGGTACATTGGCGGCAAGGCCACCGGCATGCTGATTGCCCGCAACATCCTGATCGCCGAGCAGCCCGAGCTCTGGCAGGAACATCTCGAGCCCCACGACTCCAGCTACCTGGGCACCGACGCCTACTACGCCTTTCTGGTACACAACGGACTCTGGCCAGCAATCATGCGCCAGCGCTCGGCGAGCGGCTACCTCTCCGAAGCCCCGGCCCTGCGCGAAGGCATCCTGGCCGGCAGTTTCCCGGCGGAAATCCGCTGCGAACTGGAACGCCTGCTTGACCATTACGGCCAGTACCCCATCCTGGTGCGCTCCTCCAGCCTGCAGGAAGACGGCTTCGGCAATGCTTTCGCCGGCAAGTACGACAGCGTATTCCTGGTCAACCAGGGCTCGCCCGAGCAACGCCTGGCGGCCTTTGAGGACGCCATCCGGCAGGTCTACGCCTCCTCCATGAGCGAAGATGCCCTGGTGTACCGCCAGCAACGCGACCTGGACCAGCGCGAGGAACCCATGGCCCTGCTGATCCAGCGGGTGAATGGCCGCTTCCACAACCGCTACTACCTGCCGGACGCCGCCGGCGTTGGCGTCTCGCGCAACACCTTCACCTGGGACAGCCATATGGACCCGAAAGCCGGCATGGTCCGGCTGGTCATGGGGCTGGGCACCCGGGCGGTGGACCGCATTGAAGGCGACCACGCCTGCGTGATGGCACTGGACCACCCCGGCCGGCAACCCTTCCGTAACCAGGACGAGAGCTATCGCTTTTCCCAGCACTTGGTGGATGTGCTTGACCTGGCCGACGGCAGCCTGGCCACCCGCCCGCTCAGCCAGTTGCTGGAGTCCACGTCCGACCTGCCCATGACCCAGTTGGCGGAGGTGGACCGCAGCGCCAGCGAGCGGGCCCGGCAGATAGGCCTGGCCGGGCCGGTGTGGCGCCTGACCTTCCAGCCCCTGGTGCACAAGACCGCGTTCATTGACCGCCTCGCCAGCCTGCTGCACACCCTGGAGCAAGGCTACGAGCACCCGGTCGACGTGGAATTCACCCTGCACCTGGACCGCCACGGCGAACCGGCCTTTAACCTGGTGCAGTGCCGGCCACTGGCCACCATCGGCGATACCGGTCCTGTTACCGTGCCCGAAGGACTCCAGACCCGCCAGTTGTTGTTCCGCACCGAAGGGCACTTCATGGGCGGGAACATCAACCTGTCCATTGCCCGGGTGATCCGGGTCGACGCCAGCGTGTACGCCGATCTCAGCACCAGCGAACGCCATGAGGTGGCCCGACTGATTGGCCTTCAGGTACGGACCGAAAATGCCAGAACGCTACTCATCGGCCCCGGCCGCTGGGGTACCAGCAGCCCGGATTTGGGAGTGCCCGTGCGTTTCTCCGACATTGCCGGCGTCAGTGCCCTGGTGGAAGTGTCGGAGAAATCCGGGGAAATGGTGCCGGATTTATCTTACGGTTCCCACTTTTTCCAGGACCTGGTGGAAACGGGCACTGCCTACGCCGCCCTGTTCCCTGACAGCTCCCACTGCCAGTACTATCCGGACCACCTGCCCGAGCCGGACCCGGTTGATTCCGACGCCAGCGCCGTCGAACAGGCCGTGCGGGTATATCACCTGGGCAACCAGCCGTTGCAGTTGTCTGCGGACGTGGCTTCCCAGCAACTGGCCTGTTATTTTCCCGCCCGACGTGCGACAGAATGACACTGCCCGCCCCTTTGTGCGGGCTTGCTGCTAGAATCGCGCTATGGAATGGCTCACTCACTCTCAAACCGGCTACCGGCAGGCGGCGCGCTACCTGCTGGCCATGCGTCTGGCGATCATTGCATCAACGCTGGTGGCCGTTGCCGTGGCCGAGACGGTCATCGCCTTGCCCTACCGGGCCGAGGCCCTGCTGCTTTGCCTGCTCTATGCCGTGCTCTCGATCCTCGGTTGGCTCTGGTTCAGCCGCCGACCGCCAACCCGTTCTCTGGCCGTCACCCTGACCCTGGCGGGGGACCTCGCACTGATCAGCGCCTGGCTGTACTTCACCGGCGGCTATACCAACCCGCTGGTCTCCTTGTTGTTACTACCCATTGCCGTGGCCATCATTCTGGTACCCCTGAGCCAGAGCATCGCCCTGACCCTGGCTGGCATCGCCGCCTATACGGTGCTGGTGCTTTGGCATGCGCCGGTGATGTCTGGCAACCACATGCACCAGGGCAATGTGGGCAACCTGGCGGAACTGCACCTGGGGGGAATGTGGGTCACTTTTGCCCTGACCGCTGCCATTCTTCTGCTCGTCGTGGGCACGCTGGCGCAGCGTCTACGACTGCAACAAACCCAGCTGGCCCAGTTCCGCGAAAACCGCCTGCGCGACGAACAGATCATCTCCCTCGGTCTTTCGGCTGCTGCGGTGGCTCACCGTCTCGGAACCCCCTTGAATACCGTGACCCTGTTACTGGATGAAATCCGCAATCAGCTGGACGAACCTACCGCCAAAGCGGTGGAAGACGATCTGCAACTGATGGAACAACAACTGACACTGTGCAGCGGGCATTTACAGCAACTGACGAAAGCTGCGGTGGAGGCCCGGGGCGCGCAGCGGGAAACCCTGTCCTTCCCACAATGGGTGGCCCGCCTGCGGGAATCCGCCACATTGCTTTGGCCCGCCGGCCCAATCCACTGGCCGGACAACGTACCTTCTGCCCCGGTGGCCGTGGATGCGACACTTGACCAGGCCATCCTGAACCTGTTGGCCAATGCCCTGACGGCCAGCCCGCTCTGGGTGAAGGTCAGTACGCGCACTACCGAAGAACGCGTGGAGCTGGTGGTTGAGGACCACGGCGATGGCCTTGAGGCAGCCCTGCAGGGAGCACCGGGAGAAGACATCGTGGAATCTCGTGATGGGCTGGGGGTGGGTCTTTTCCTGTCCAACGCCACCATCCAGCGACTGGGCGGGACACTGAGAGCAAGGGCCGACGACAACGGGACCACCATGGTAATTGACCTTCCGGTCTCTGTCGGTCAAACGGGAGAAGTCTAGTATGGCAGAGCAGGAACACTGGCTACTGGTGGACGACGACCAGGCGTTTGTCCAGATTCTGGCCCGATCGCTTGATCGCCATGGCATTACCAGCAGCCAGGCCCACAGCCGGGAACAGGCGCTCGATATATTGAAAACCACCCAACCGGATCGCTGCGTCCTGGATCTCAACCTGGCCGGCGACAGTGGCCTGCAGCTGCTGCCGGAGCTGCTAACCCAATGCCCGGAACTGGATGTGCTGGTGCTGACCGGCTATGGCAGCATCGCCACCGCAGTCGAAGCCATGCGCCGGGGCGCGGTGAATTACCTGTGCAAGCCGGTCACCGTGAACCAGTTGCTCAGTGGCTTCGAACCGCTGGAAAGCGCGCCGGATCTGCGGGCGGAGCCACCGTCCGTCGAGGAAATGGAGTGGGAACACATCCAACGGGTTCTCAATGAAAATGACGGAAACATCTCCGCCACCGCACGGGCATTGAACATGCACCGCCGCACACTCCAACGCAAACTGCAAAAGCACTCCCGCTGGCGACAGTGATGCTTTCTGGTGCATAGCACCCTATATGCACCAGAATTGACCCTCATCAACAAATCACCCGTCATGCGACATGTTCTCAATTATGGCAATCAGGTAGCATCCGCTGCCCGTCACGATTCTGCAATAAATTTGCAATGGATGTATGTTCGCGACGCAATCTCACAAGGACGGAGAGAGATTAATACCATCAACCGCTGGAACCGTTTTTATGCCGCCACGCCCAGAACCTCTGCAGCCTCTTCCGGGCATTGACCCCAAAAGACTGGCATTGGTGGCCACCGCCACCCGCAACATGGTTCTTGTGCTGGACGGTAGCGGACGCATCCAATGGGTTAACCGGTCGTTTGAGGAACACACGGGATACACCCTCAAAGCCGTCACCGGCCAGGACCCGGAAGCCATCCTGGCCGGACCGGACACCTGCCGGGAAACCATCGATGCCATCCGCCAAAGCGTACGCAACGGCGATGCCTTCGAGGAAGACCTGCTGCATTACACCGCCGAGGGCAAGCCTTATTGGGTGCACACCTACTGTGTCCCCATTGGCGAACCCGAAGGCGTAGCGCCAGGATTCGTGGTGGTCCAGACCAACATATCCGACCGGAAAAATGGTGAGCGCGGCCTGCGAATCGCCGCCAGTGTGTTCGACCGCAGCCACGAAGCCATCATCATTACTGATCATCACAACCACATTATCGACGCCAACCCGTCCTTCTCCCGCATTACCGGTTACAGCCGGGAGGAAGTCCTGGGCCAGAACCCTTCCATTCTCAGCTCCGGCCGGCACTCAGACGATTATTACCGGTCCATGTGGCAAGCCATTGAGGAAAACGATCATTGGCGCGGCGAGATGTGGAACCGGCGCAAGAACGGCGAGGAGTTCGTGGAGCTGTTGTCCATCAGCCGGGTGCACCTGGAAGAACCGGGGCGCTGTTACCATGTGGCGGCGTTTTCGGACATCACCGCCCTCAAGAACCACGCCAAGGAGCTGGACCGGGCGGCCAACTACGACGACCTGACCGGCCTGCCCAACCGGCAGTTACTGGAAGAACGACTGCGCACCGCCTGTGGCCACGCCGACCGACAGGGCCATTCGCTGTCCATCTGCTATCTGGATCTGGACAACTTCAAGTCCCTGAACGACTTCCATGGCCATGAGGCCGGCAATCATGCCCTGAGAACCATTGGCGAGCGTCTTTCCCGCACCGTACGCAGTGGCGATACCGTGGCCCGGATCGGTGGTGACGAATTTGTTCTACTGCTGCAGTCCGAGCATTGCGAGACAACCTACCAGCGCATTCTTGCAGCGGTGGGCGAACCAGTCCCAATCACTGAGGACACCAACCTGACACTGACGGCCAGTTTGGGCATTACCCTCTACCCGGACGACCATACCGACGCCGAAGCCCTGATCCGTCACGCTGACCAGGCCATGTACGCGGCCAAGGAAAAGGGCCGAAACCAGTTCCAGGTGTTTGACCCGGGCCAGCATGCGTCACGCCGGCTACGCCGTGAGCGCCTGACCGAAATCAGCCAGGCGCTGGAGAACAATGAATTCGTGCTGCACTTCCAGCCTCAGGTTCGCATGGCGGACTGTGCGGTGGTGGGCTTTGAGGCTCTGATCCGCTGGCAACATCCGGAAAAGGGACTCATTCCGCCGGGGCAGTTCCTGCCAGTGGTGGAAAACAGCCACCTGGAGATACCCATGGGCCAGTGGGTGTTAAAGGAAGCCATTCATCAGATGAACCTGTGGCGGGAAGCGAGCCAGAACCTCGCGGTGTGTATCAACATCAACTCTGCTCACCTCATGGACCCGAGCTTTGAGGCCTACCTCAAACGCTATCTGCAGAGCCATCCGGAAGTCTGTCCCAGCCAGATCACCCTTGAAGTACTGGAATCCACGGCACTCGAAGACACCAAGCGGGCCGGTAACGTGCTGACCCGTTGCCGGGAGCTGGGGGTCCAGGTGGCGCTGGACGATTTTGGTACCGGCTTCTCATCATTGACCTACCTGCGCACCCTGCCGGTGGATGTGATCAAGATCGACAAGAGCTTCGTGATGAGCATGCTGGCCAGCGACAGCGACCGGGCCATCGTGGAGAGCGTGATTTTCATGGCACAGCGCTTCAACCACACCGTGCTGGCCGAAGGCGTGGAAACCATGGAGCACGGACGCGCCCTGCGGGAAATGGGCTGCAACCAGGTGCAGGGTTTCGGTATTGCGCGCCCCATGCCGGCCAGCGAGGTACTGCCGTGGCTGGCAAACTGGACCGCAGTCAGCGGTAACGCCGCTGGTCAAGAGTGGTCAGACGGTCCGGGTGAAACACCATCAGCCCCGTCACAAAGACGCCATTGATAAAGCCTTCGGGCAGCATGAACAGCGGCAGGTAACGGATGTATTCGTGCACCAGCTCGTCAAAGTCGTAGGTACCGCTGGTCCACAGCAACAGGCACATGCTCAGGCCGGCGATGGCCACCGAGATGCCCGCGCCGAAAAAGCCGCAGAAAAAGATGTAGGCGAAGAAGTTGCGGAAATTACGCCGTCGCTCCCAGCGCATGATGGCGTGGGTCACTAGCGCCGGGATCATGACCGTGATCAGACCGTTGGCGGCGTACATAATCGGCGGTTCCTTGCCGAGAATCACCGTGATCACCAGCGCCAGCAGGCCGCTCAGGACCGCCAGCCCCCAACCCAGCATCAAGGTGATCACCGTCAGGCCAAAAATATGGATGGCCAGTCCCGGAGAAATGCCCGCGCGCAACTGCCAGAGAAACCCAAGGACCACCGCGGCCCCAAAAAAAGAGTGCTGCAGGGCCTGATCCTTGCGGAGGGCCTGCCAGTCAATGCTGCGCAGGGCGGCAACCAGAATCAGCACAAACAGTACTGCCGTCACCAGCCACTGACCGGTGGACAGCAAGTTCTCAGTCATACCCATGGCGGCTTACCCGTATCTGGCGTCGAAATCTGCGGGATGGTCATTCATACCCCCGTTTCGGTCAACCCGATCACCCCACCCGGCTGATTTCCGGTTCCGGGTCCGCCTTGTCAGTCAGGGCCTGCCAGGCGTCATAGGTACTGAGGAAAATCCGGCCGCTCAGGTGTTCAAGAAGCTCCGTGCCCTTAAGGCGATCCATCACCGGGCCTTTCACCTCTGATAAGTGTAGTCTGACGCCGGCATCATGCAGACGCTCATTGATGGCCTCCAGGCTTTCCAGTGCCGAGGCATCAATCAGGTTCACCGCCGGACACACCAGCACCAGATCGGTCAACTTCCGCTCTTCGCTGACCAGATCCATCACCGTTTCCTCCAGAAACCGCGCATTGGCGAAATACAGGCTTTCATCCACCCGCAGAAAGGTGACTTTCGGACACAGTTCCACGTCATGGCGCAGCACGTTGCGAAAGTGCTCGGTGCCAGGCACCCGACCCACCACGGCGCTGTGAGGACGACTGGTACGATACAGAAACAGCCCGATCGACAGGGCCACGCCGGCGATAATGCCGGCCTCCACGCTGTGACCCAACGTGAGCACAATGGTCGCCAGCATGGCGCCAAAGTCCGTGCGCGAATACCGAAAGGTGCGCCCCAGCGCCGGCAGATCGATCAGGGTGGTCACCGCCACAATGATGGTGGCCGCCAGCGTTGCCTGAGGCAAATAGGCAATCGCCGGAGTCAGGAACAGGGTGGCCAACGCAATACCCACAGCGGTATAGGCACCGGCTGCCGGGGTTTCCGCGCCGGCGTCAAAATTGACCACTGAGCGAGAGAATCCCCCGGTCACCGGCATGCCGCCGGAAAACCCGGCCCCCAGGTTGGCAGTCCCCAGACCAATCAGTTCCTGGTCCGGGTCGATGCGCTGTCGGCGTTTGGCGGCCAGGGTCTGGCCCACGGACACGGACTCCACAAAGCCCACCACGCTGATCAGCAGTGCGCTGACCGCCAACTGCGACCACAACCCGGTATCCAGCGGCGGCAGGGTGAATGCCGGAAGCCCGGATGGCACCTCACCCACCAGTCGGACCCCTTTCTCATCCAGGCTGAACACCCAGGCCACCAGGGTGGTGGCCACCACCGCCAGAATCGGGGCGGTTTTGGCGAGAATCTCCGCCAGCCGCGGCTTTGCGCCCAGGGCTTTGAAAAAGGGCTTGGCATGCTTGCGCGAAAGCAACAGGAAAGCCCAGGCAGCGACACCGATGGCCAGGGTATAACCGTTGGTGTTACCCACAGCCCCCATAATCGAATGCACAATCTCAATCAGGTTATGGCCGGAAGCCTGCACGCCAAGGATGTGCTTGAGCTGGCTGGCTGCAATCACCAGCCCGGAGGCGGTAATGAACCCTGAAATCACCGGATGACTCAGGAAGTTGGCCAGGAATCCCAGACGAAACACGCCCATGAGCGTCAGCATGATCCCGGACATCACCGCCAGCAGCACCGCACCGGCGATATAGGCACTGGAGCCCGCTTCAGCAATCGGCGACAACGCGGTGGCGGTCATCAGGGAAGCCACGGCCACCGGCCCTACCGCAAGCGTGCGACTGGTGCCAAAGACCGCATAAATCACCAGCGGCAGGATACTGGCGTACAATCCGACCTGAGCGGGCAAGCCCGCCAACAAGGCATAGGCCAGGGACTGCGGGATCAGCATGACGGTCACAATAACCGCAGCCACCAGATCGCTGGTGGCCTGGTCGCGACCATAGGCCGGCGCCCACGCAAGAATGGGCAGGTAACGTTTTACGTTCATGCGCTGCTCAGAACCGGTTGATGGGCACCTTGAGGTAGACCTGGCCATTGTCCTCGGCGGGAGGCATATGGCCGGCGCGCATGTTCACCTGTACCGAAGGCAGAATCAGGCGCGGCATATCCAGAGTGGCATCCCGCTCGGTGCGCATTTTCACGAATTCCTCTTCGCTGACTCCCTCATGTACATGAATGTTGGCCTGGCGCTCCTCGGCCACGGTGGTCACGTGCAGGAATTCATCACGGTCTGGCGTGCCATAGTCGTGACACATGAAAAGCCGGGTCTCCGGCGGCAGCGACAGCACTTTCTGGATTGACTGGTACAGGGTGCGGGCATCACCGCCAGGGAAGTCACAACGGGCGGTGCCAAAATCCGGCATGAACAGGGTATCGCCGACAAAACCGGCATCCCCGATCACATAAGTCAGGCAGGCGGGGGTGTGGCCTGGCGTGTGTAATACCCGGCCTTCGAGATTGCCGATGGCAAAAGTATCGCCTTCCTCGAACAGACGGTCGAACTGACTGCCGTCACGGGCAAATTCGGTGCCGGCATTGAAGGCCTTGCCGAAGGCGTCCTGCACCACGGTGATGTTGGCGCCAATGCCGGTCTTACCCCCCAGTTTTTCATGCAGGTAGGGCGCGGCAGACAGGTGGTCGGCGTGGACATGGGTCTCCAGGATCCACTCCACAGACAGGTCGTGTTCGTTCACGTACCGGATGATCTCATCCGCCGAACGCACATCAGTGCGGCCGGCGGCGTAATCGAAATCCAGCACCGAATCGATAATGGCGCAGGCCTGGCTGTTCGGGTCCCGCACCACATAGCTGAAGGTGTTGGTCGGTTCGTCAAAGAAATGCTGGACGATGGGCTGGCTCATGGCGTTTCACCTCGGATGTCGTCAAATGCTCAGGAATCCTATATTTTGATCTAAGCATATATGCAAACGGCATAAAGATGAAATGCTGTTTTCTTATAGAAGCGATAAGCCAACACCATCATAGAGCATGACGCCGGTCATACTGACTCAAATCCGGTCCAGGCGTTCCTGGGCTTCCTGTTTTCGGCCGGCATCGGCAATGGATCGCCCCGGGCGGGCCGGCGCAGCGAGCGCCTTCTGAAGGTATACCCTGGCCCTTTGTGGTTCGTCCTGCTCAAGCAGAAAGTCCCCGAAGAAATAATTCGGGTCCAGTCCGTCCGGGTTCAGCGCCAGCGCCTTCTGCAGATAAGCTTTTGCCTTGTCGTCATCGCCAAAACCCAGCGGCCAGCCCGGGACCTGGTAATACAGACTGCCCAGGGACGTATAGGCTGAGCCGTTAAGAGCGTCGGGATCGATCTCAATCGCTTTTTCCAGAGCAACTTTCGCATCCTTCACCACACCCAGGGCACCCAGCCCGCCCTTGGCGCCGGCATAGGTGCTCAACACAATGCCCTGCCAGATCAGCGGCTCGGCCTTATCCGGGTAACGATTTACCAGTTGTTCGGTTTCCTTGGCGAGCTTCTCAAAAGCCGCCTCCTGTTTGTCCTCCGGCATCTGGTACTGGATTTCATCCCAGCGTGACTGGATGCCGGCCAGCTCGGATGCCATGTCGGCAGCCCAAACCGGTGCCGACAACGTCACCAGTAAGGACAGAATCAGGGTCCTGATCATTACACACCTCCTTTCAGAAACCGGTGGATCACCGGCAACTGCTTCAACATGGCCTTATCCACCACTTTCGGGAACACGCCATTAATCACCACGAACGCTTTTTCCGGCCAACCCAGAAAGCGTCGCCTCTCATCTTTTTGCATCGCCGCCAGAATGTTGCTGGCTACCTGTTCTGGAGCATCCATCTTGTTCCCCAATGCCCGGTTCAGCTCTTCCACTTCGCCAGGGTTCATGGCGGTTTGGGTGGCGCGCGGTGCGACATACACCACCTGCACCGGCGTGTCGGCCAGCTCCCGACGCAAGGCTTCACTGAACCCCCGCAAACCGAACTTGCTGGCGCAGTAACCGGTGTAGCCGGGGAAGCCGATGCTGCCGAACGTGGAGCCCACGAAAACCAGCGCGCCCGTGCCTGCTTTCCGGAACCGGGGTACAAAATGCCGGGCCAGCAGCATGGCGGAGCGCAGGTTGACGTCCAGTTGGGCGTCTATCTGCGACACCGTCATATCCTCAAGGGCAGCAAAACGATTCTGGCCGGCGCAATGGATCACGCCATCGATATCGGGGTAAGACTCACTCAGCCGGATCAGTTGCTGGTCGAGATCCTCGGCCGCCAGGTCCAGGTGGGCCGTGGCCACTCCCGCCTGATGTGAGAGATTTTCCGGTTGCCGCGACGCGGTAATCACCCGCGCCCCGGCCGCCTGAAGAGGCTTGACCAGCGCCTGGCCAATCCCCCCCGATGCGCCCAGCAACAGAAACGTGCGGTCACGCAGCTTCATGCCCAGGCTCCTTGGTACCGGTTTCCAGGGGAATGTTGTGCAACATGTCGCCATACAGCCGGTAAACCATGCGGGCGCCCTGAATGATGGCCTGCTGATCGTCCGGGTCGGTGATGTCGTTCATCAGGTTGCGGAAGAATTCGAAGTGTTCCTGATCCAGCTCGCCATGGGAATACAGGTAGCTGAAGGCTTTATCCGGCAATCCCAGCTGGGTCTGGATGGCCTTGCCCAGTGGCGTGGCCAACTCGATGGAGGTACCTTCCAGCACCTGCACCATGCCGAAGAAGGTGGCCGGGTTGCCGCGGTGGATGGCGTCATAGAGATAGGCCACCATCAGCTCAATACTGGCGTCCGGGCGGCTATTACGCATGGCTTCCCGATCTTCGCCGCAGGCCACCAGATCGTTCAGGATCCATTCGTCATGGCCATACTCTTCATCGATGTATTCCACCAGGGCCTTACGGACAAACTCCAGGCGCGCCGGCAACTGCGCACCACAAGCCATCATCAGCGGCACGGTATGTTTGACGTGGTGATACGCCTGGGTAAGAAACCAGGTGTAACCCTCCAGATTGAAACGACCCTCGCGGATGGCAGTGATCACGGGCGCACTGGTGACGTGGGCACGGGCATCGGCGGTTTCAGATTGCAATTGGTCAAAGAAAGTCATGATCAGGACTCCTGATAGTGGGTATTGCGGGTATGGGAGGAAGCCGTGCGAGACGACGGCACGGCTCCGGAAGCATTCAGGGAAAGGTATAAAGCGTCTGCCATTAACACCGGCAGGTCCGCCTGCAGTCGGTGGCGTATCGGTCGGCCATTAGCCGTGACATAGCCCTGCCCGGCCGTCAGCGGTTGATGACGGATGTAGACAGAACTCAATCGGGCGTAATCCGGCAGGCGTTCATTCAGGCGGGCCAGGGCGTTATGAACCGCCTCAACCGGACGACCGCCGGCCATCACCAACAGGGCGAACGGCTGCACTTCGCCATCGCCCAGCACCACGGCCTGCCTGGCACCAACCGCCTGGATCAATTCACTCTCAAGCCACTCCGGGCTGATATTGCGGCCAAAGCTGGTAATCAGCAGATTCTTGGCCCGGCCATTGACGGAGAGGAACCCGTCGGGGTCGAGTGCCCCGAGGTCCCCGGTGTCCAGCCAGCAGTCATCCTGTTCGGCGACCGGCTCATCCCCCAGGTAGCCCAGATGGGTATTACCCCGAACCAGAATGCGGCGATCCTCGTCTACCCGAACCTCGACATGGTTCAGGGGGCGGCCCACGGTACCGACACGAGCCGCGCCGGGCACATTCAGCGCCACCACCGACGCACATTCGGACAGGCCGTAGCCCTCATACAGGGGCAGCTCCACCGCTCCGGCCCGCGCCAGCAACGCCGGTGACACACGACCACCACCCACGGCCAGGAAACGGAAATCCTGGTGTTTCAGTTCGCCCTGTTCGGCCGCGTGAACCAGGGCCATGGCCAACTCCGGCACCAGAATCATGGAGTGCGGCTGATGCTGCTGGATGCCGGCCACCAGCTGTTCCAGTGACAAACCACTGCTGCCGTTCATTCCCAGACTCTGCAACGGGGCAACGGTGACCGTGGCGCCCATCAACAGGGGCAGGTATACACCCGCGATGTTCTCAAGCAGGGTGGCCAACGGCAGAATGCAAAGGTGTCGCTCAAGCTCGACGTGCTTCAAACGCTCTTTCAGCGCCAGAGTGGTAGCGGTCATCTGGCTTGCCGACAGACAGACCCCCTTGGGTGTGCCGGTGCTGCCGGAGGTAAAGGTAATCTTGGCCGTGTCTTCCGGCATCCGGGCCGCGGCCGGAAAGACCGGCAGGGATTGCAGCCAGACGCCATGGCCCAGCGCCTGCGCATTTCTGGATGACGAGGCGTCGCTGACCAACATGGCTTCCAGTGCCGCCCGCCGGGTCAGATGGTCGATCTGGTTCTGGGCGAAAAACACCGGTACCGGAACGCACACCACATCTGCCAACAGGCACGCCAGATCCGCCAGCACCCAGGCCACGGAGTTGTCACCGCACAGCCCCACCCGGCGGACACCACGGTCTTTCAATTGCTGCGCCAGTTCCCCAGCGGCCTGCCACATCTGGCCGTAACTCAGTTCACCAGCGGCGCCTTTCAATGCCACCCGGTCCGTGTGCTGCTCCACTTGCGCGTGTAGTTGTTGAAAGTATTCAGGCAAGGTGGCCATAAACCGCACCTCCGTTGACCTGGTTGACCGTTGCCGGCGCCACGGGCTGCACCAGTCGCAGCAAACCGCCATTTTCCAATGCGGTAATGCCATCGGCCACGCGAATGGCCATGACCACCGGCTGGTGCTCATAGTAACGTCCCCAGCCGGCGCCACCGTCGGCAAGTCGGGCAGGGTCGGCGTTGGCAATCACCTGGGTGGGAATGCCCAGTCGATGGAAGCTGTTACGAAGTTGATCGGTGCCGGTACAGACCACCCAGCGGAAGCCCGCGTTGTGCAGCCACAGCGACAGGGACGCAAACAGGTATCGGCTCACGCCCGCTTCAACCCCCGCCAGATGCGCGATTTCAGCAATGTCGTTGCGATCCTGACCGGGGGCCGGCATCACGGTTTCCACCGGTATGGACAGATAATCCTCCAGAAACAGACGCTCCTGACCGGCACTGCGAACACCCACCGCAGCCAGTAATGAGCCCTGGGCCGTGGTCAACGCCAGGAGGCCAGGCACACGCAGAACAGGCTCGGCACCATAGGCCTGCAGGAAGCGTCGGCGAATAAAGGCGGTGGTTTTCGCGGCGGTGTCGGTGCCAGCCTGGATTTCACTCAGCCAGCGGCCGGCGCAACGGAATACGGGAACCACATCCGGGGAGTCTGGTGGGCAATTCACTGAGATCGTCATCGGGTTGGTCATGGCTGCTCTCCAGCAATCGTCGGGGCAAGGCCCTTTGCACATGACTGCCAGATTAGAGAGCCAGGCTTAACCCAGTCTTAAGCCCTGACTAAAAAATTATTAACCCACCCTTAAGGTTTTTGTCATCCGGGATTTAAGGCTTGGTTAAGAAAGCCGCCCTAAAGTGCCGTTCCATTCCCGGACACCGGCCATCAGGACGCAATCTGCCATGAAGCTCCCTCCCATTTATCGATCCCGATTGACACGATTGTGTCGATTTCTCACCGGGGGCGGCTTTGCCACCCTGATTCACTGGCTGGTGATGTTCCTGCTCATCGATGCCGGCGTTGATGCCAGGATCGCGACGGCCGCCGGGGCGACGATTGGCCTGGGCACGAATTATCTGGCACAGCATCGCTACACCTTCCGATCGGAGTTGCCCCACCGTCTGGCATTTCCACGTTACCTGGCCACATCCAGCGCGGGATGGGCCCTGAACCTGGCAGCGTTTTCAACGGTGTACGCGACCACAAATGCGCCCCTAGCTTCCCAGGTCACGGCAACGGCGGTAGCGACCATTGCCAATTATTTTCTTGCCGAGAAGTTTATCTTCCAGAAGGAACAAGCCAATGACATTCACTGATCCGACGCTCAGTATCGTTGTACCGGTGCACAATGAGGCAGACGTTATTCCGACGCTGTTAAAACGCCTCACCCTCGTTTGCCGGAAAGAGAAAATGGCCACTGAACTGCTCTTTGTAGACGATGGCAGTCAGGACAACTCGGTTGCGCTGCTGTTGCAGGCACGTCGATGGTGCCCCGAAATCCGGGTGCTTCAGTTATCGAGGAATTTCGGCAAGGAAGCGGCGGTCACGGCTGGTTTAAGCCACGCCAAAGGCGATGCCGTGATCCTGATCGACGCCGATCTTCAGGACCCGCCCGAACTGATTCCCCAGATGCTGGCCGAGTGGCGCAAAGGCGCCGATGTCGTGCTCATGAAACGGCGCTCCCGCGCGGGCGAAAGCTGGTTCAAGAAACTGACTGCCTCCCTGTTCTATCGGCTGATCAACCGCATCAGTGATGCGCCGATACCGGTCGATATCGGTGACTTCCGCCTGATGAGCCGGCGCACGGTCGATGCCCTGAACCAGTTGCCGGAACGGAACCGCTACCTCAAGGGCATGTTCGCCTGGGTGGGCATGCCCACGGTCACCCTGGAGTTTGATCGTGACCCCCGGATGGCGGGGCAAACCAAGTGGAACTACCTGAAGTTGCTGCACCTGGCCATGGAAGGCATTACCTCCTTCTCAACCCGGCCACTGCGTATTGCCCTGGTGCTTGGCTTACTGGCTGCGGGCGCTGGCGGCTTTTTCGGGCTCTGGGAAGTGCTCAAGACACTGGTCGTGGGGGTTTCCACCCCCGGTTATGCCTCCATGATCGCCATCGTCACCTTCCTTTCCGGCGTGCAACTGTTGTGCGTTGGCTTGCTCGGCGAATACGTGGGCCGCATCTACATGGAAACCAAGCAACGCCCGGTGTTCATCCTGGCCGAAGACAGCGACGAGAGAATCCCTGACTTTCAGCCAACCCTGCGCGTGGCCGGCAATGACCAGAACCATTAATACCTTACTGGGCCTACTGGCTTTCGTTCTGGTCGTTCGCCTGGGACTGACGGCCTTACTGCCCTTCGCAGACACTACCGAGCCGCGCTATGCGGAAATTGCCCGCATCATGGCGGAGACCGGGGACTGGATTACGCCCTGGTTTGACTACGGCACGCCTTTCTGGGGAAAACCGCCACTGTCATTCTGGACCCAGGCGTTATCCTTCCAGCTGTTTGGAGTGAATGAGTTCGCCGGCCGCTTGCCCTCGTGGCTGGCCAACGTGGGAATCGTATACCTGGTCTACGCCACCACCCGCTGGCTGCATGCCTCGCCCGGGTCCGACAGCGCCCGGATCACTGGCCTGTGGGCCGCCATTATTTACAGCACCATGGCCCTGGGTTTCGTCAGTGCCGGTACTGTGATGACCGACTCGTTCCTGGCCCTGGCAACCACACTGGTTATTGCCAGCCTGGCGATCCGGTTACAGGGCGGGGCGCCGCTCTGGGGCTGGCTCTTCTTTATTGGCCTGGCCCTGGGACTGCTTGCCAAAGGCCCGCTGGTGCTGGTGCTGACTGGTTTGCCGGTCTTCGTCTGGGTTGCCCTGAACCGCCAGTGGCACACCCTTTGGCAATGTCTGCCCTGGGTCCGTGGTACGGCGTTGATGCTCCTGATTGCCTTGCCCTGGTACATACTCGCCGAACTGAAAACACCCGGTTTTTTGGACTACTTCATCCTTGGCGAGCACTTCAAACGTTTCCTGGTCAGTGGCTGGGAAGGGGATCTCTACGGCAGCGCGCATGATCGTGCCCGGGGCACCATCTGGCTCTATCTCCTGGCGGCCAGTTTCCCGTGGGGCCTGATTGCAGCGGTTGGCTGGGCGCAGGCCCGGTGGAGCGGGCTTACTGGCGAGACGGTCTGGCAGGCGCATCGCCCTGGTTTGAAAACACTACTGATGGCTGCGGCCCTCACTCCGACTGTTTTCTTCACGTTCTCCGGCAATATTCTCTGGACCTATGTTCTGCCCGGCTTGCCGTTTCTGGCTATACTGAGCGCCGGTTTCCTCCATCGCACCGGCAAACCGTCGCTAACGAAGTTTGCCTTGGCATCGTCGCTGGTCATCCCGGTATTGGGCACGGCCGCCGGCGCCTGGTTCGCCGTGCACCCCGGCCAATTGAAAACGGAACGGGAACTGGTACAACGAATCGACGCCATGCCCGGATATTCCCCGGCGGATCTTTTCTATCTCGATGAGGCACCCTTTTCGGCACGGTTCTACAGTCATGGGCGGGTTCACACCATGGACCGTGATGCGCTTGGCCGCGAACTGGCCACCGTCCAGCCGGGCTCAAAAAAGCTGATTGCGCTGGAAAAAGGGGATCACTCAGCCCAAAAACAATTGGAATCCCGTGCCGAGATCATCGACAGCAGCATGCGTTACAGGGTGTTTCGTCTCGTACCGGATGAAAATCAACGCACCCGCTCACTGACCGCCTGGAAAGGCGGCAATGTGGAAGAAGTTCTCTGAACTTCCAGACTGAACCCTGTGTCCTGAGGCAGAATCCATAACATGCGAATACTCCTGGTAGAAGACGATCATCCACTCGCCCAGACCATGCTCGACATGCTGCGGGAGGATCAGAACACCGTCGACTGGCTGGATGACGGCCAACAGGCGGTCAACGCCATCATCGAAGAGCCATTTGACCTTGTCATCCTGGATCTAACGTTGCCCCGACTGGATGGCCTGGAGGTAGTCCGGCAGGCCCGGAACCAGGGCTCCCAGACGCCCATCATCATTCTCACCGCCCGCTCCGAGCTGGGTGAGAAATTGCAGGGTCTGGACGCCGGGGCGGATGACTACCTCACCAAACCCTTCGCGATGGCGGAACTGAAGGCGCGGATTCGGGCAGTGACCCGCCGCGGCACCAACAGTCCCTCCCTTTCCGGCTTGCAGGTGGGCCGCATTACGCTTAACACGGACACCGGCCAGCTGATTCTGGATGATCAGGCCACTACCCTGCCACGCAGTGAGTTCCAGATACTGCAGTACCTCATGCGCCACCCCGACCAGGTGGCCACTCGCCGCCGACTGGAGGAGCAACTGTATGGCTGGGAAGCCGGCGCCGAGAGCAACGCCCTGGAAGTGCACATCCATCACCTCCGCCGGCGGGTTGGGAAAAGCACCATCCGAACGGTTCGTGGGGTCGGTTACCTTCTCGACAGCCAGGCCGCCGAGGCTGCGCTATGTCACTGACCCGCACCCTGATACTCTTGGTTACCTCGGCGGTGCTGCTGATCGCCACGGCGGCTGCCGGCTGGAGTTACGTGGAAAGCAACCACGAACTGGAAGAACTGTTTGACGCACAACTGGCCCAGAGCACCCGCATTGTTCAGGGCGTGGTGCGACAGTTGGTGGATACCCAGTCCATGGACCAGCTGTCCTCAACGCTCCGCGGTACCCTGCAGCTTTACGATACCGGCCTGCCCGACCCCGTCGCTGATGGCGAGGAAGAAGAGGTCACCGCCAACGCCCTGGGCCACAAGTATGAAAAAAAGCTGGCGTTTGAGGTCTGGACCTCCGAGGGCAAGCCGCTACTGGATACCCTGAAAGCGGACGATAGTGAGGGCCTTGAGCCGGGCTATACCTGGGCGGAATCCACGGGCTACCGCTGGCGCACCTTCACCCTGCATGACCCGGAAACCGGATTCTGGATACGTACCGCCCAGCGGGAAGACATTCGCCAGGAACTGAGCGAAGAGCTTGCCCTCGGCAACATCCTACCCTTGCTCCTGGCATTACCCTTACTGGCCCTGGCGGTCATTGCCGCGACCCAGTTGAGTTTCAGGCCCTTGGGACGGCTCGAAGCCCCGGTGCGTGACATGGCCCCGGAGCATATTCACCCACTGGATGCCCGCCAGGCCCCCAAAGAAGTGGCGGGGCTGGTTCAGGCGGTGAATGGTCTGCTCAAGCGCCTGAACCTGGCGCTGGAACGTGAACGACGCTTTTCCGCCGATGCCGCCCATGAGTTGCGCACGCCCCTGGCCGTGTTGCGGCTAAACCTGGAGAAGGCCTGCGCGGATAATCCCGAGCAATTCCGCAACCTGACCCAGGCGGTAGACCGCATGGTGCACCTGGTTGAGCAGATGCTGTTGCTGAGCCGGGTGGACGCGGGAACGGATTTCACCCCGGATCAACACAATCTGTCAGCGCTGATTGAACAGAGCATCGCAGATGTCGTACCGCTGGCGCTGAAGAAAAACATCGAGCCCATTCTGGAAGACAACACCAGCGGACAGGCGATAGTGCCTTGCCACAGCGCCCTGACCAATACCCTGATGCGTTCGCTGCTGGCCAACGCCATCCAGTACAGCCCGGAAAATACGATCGTCACCACCACTCTGTCAGCAGAGGATGAGGGGTATTCGATTACCGTTTGCGACCAAGGGCCCGGCATTCCCGAAACGGAGCGGGAACGGGCACTGAGCCGTTTTGTCCGGCTCGACCAGCGTGTTGGCGGAGGTGCCGGCCTGGGTCTGGCCATTGCCCGCCGGATTGCCGAACTGCACGGCGGCCAGTTATCGCTGGCCGGCCGGGCCGACGGACAATCGGGACTGTGTGTGCGTATCTGGCTACCCGCAGCCCGAACCAGTTCTCACTGATTCCTGACGTTACTGAGCTGCCACTTACGCTTTTTCTGTCGTCGCCCGGGGCAGACTAACGGTCACTCGAAGCCCTTTACCGTGGGGACCGGCTGCCAGCTCGATATCACCGCCCATGCCCCGGATGAGCGTGCGGGCGATCGCCAGGCCAAGGCCGGCACCGCCGGTATCCCGGCTGCGGGACTGTTCCAGGCGGTAGAACGGCTGGAACACCCGCTCGTATTCAGAGGCCGGGATACCCGGTCCCTCGTCGGTGATGGTGACGATGGCTTCCTGGTCCGTGGCCTGCAACACCACCTGGGCATGCTGGCCATAGTTCACGGCATTCTCGATCAGATTGCGAAGCGCACGCCTGATCGCTTCCGGCTGCCCTTGCAGGACACATCGCGGGCTCTCTTCCAGGTCAACGGCCAGGCCGATTTCCTGAAGATCCCCACACAGGCTGTCCAGCAGTGATGCCAGATCGTACTTGCGGTACTGCTCGGTGGCGCTGCCGCGAATGAAATCCAGCGTGGCCTCGGCCAGTTGCTGCATCTCCCGGAGCGACGCCAGCAATCGGTCCTTGTCTTCGCCCTCCGGCAACAGTTCCACCCGCAGGCGCATGGAGGTGATCGGTGTTCTCAGGTCATGGGCCAGTGCTGCCAGCAAACGGGCCCGATCATCATGGGCCTTGCTGACCTGATGCTGCATCTGGTTAAAAGCGCGGATCACCTCACGAATGTCCTCCGGCCCCCGCTCCGATATCTCCACTTTCTCGCCACGCCCAAAGGCCTGGGCGGCGCGGCTAAGCTCGTTCACCGGTTGCAGGATACGGCGAATTGCCAGCAACAGGGTCAGCACCAATAGCACGGCGGTAATGCCAACACTGGTGAGAGTGGCTTTCAGCCAGAGCCAGGAAGGCGCCGGCGGCTGGGCGCGGGCGTTGAACCACTGGCCAGAGGTCAGAGGCAGCGAAACCGTTAGAATGGGCGGGCATTCACGCCGTTCGTGACGCTCCTCGTCATCGTCGTGGTGTTCACGTTCCTCGTCATGATCCTCATCGTGGTCATAGTCATCCTCCCGATCCCCATCGCGACGGGAACGATAACGATCAGGGAGACATTCTTCCTCGTCCGCCGCCATGGCCGCCCGCACCCCGTTGTCGGGCAAGTCAAATTCCTGGGCCAGACGCCGGGCCATGACCGAGTCGCCATCCTCCGACAGAAAGGGCGTGGCATCGATGGACAGTTGCAAGGTAGGGCTGGACAGCGCCCGCAGCACACGTTCCTGGCGGTCCGGATCGGTGGTATCCATAAGGGTATAGGCATCGGCGACCCGCTGCAGAACATGCTCCAGGCTGGCACTGCGCAAGGCACCCTGGCGTTCACCCGCGAGTATCGCAATGGTGATCACCTGCGCCACCAGCAGCACAAGGATCAGCAACAGGGCCAGTTGTCCGGCGGCTCGCCGGGGCCAGAATCTCATAAGGGCGCCTCTTCAACGTCGGCAATCCATTGATAGCCACCGCCCCAGATGGTTTTGATCAGGCGGGGATGGCGAGGGTCCGGGTCCATTTTCCGGCGCAGGCGGCTAACGTGATTATCAATGCTGCGGTCAAACGCATCGGCTTCGCGGCCCAGGGTCAGATCCATCAACTGATCCCGGGACAGCACCCGCCCGGCATGTTCCAGAAACGCCAACAGCAGTTTGTATTCCGCCGTGCTGAGAGACACCTCCACACCGTCCGGATCGGTCAACTGGTGACGATCAACATTCAATTGCCAACCCTCAAAGTGCAGGCACTGGCCAGCCATCGAACTTCGCTGGGGTGGTAGGGCACTGGCACGACGCAACACTGCCCGAATTCGCGCCAGCAATTCCCGGGGGTTGAACGGCTTGGTCAGGTAATCATCGGCGCCCATTTCCAGGCCCACAATCCGGTCCGTCTCCTCGCTCATGGCCGTTAACAGAATCACCGGCAGTTCGGTGTGTTCCCGCAGGTAACGGCACAGGGTGAGGCCGTCGTCGCCCGGCATCATGATGTCCAGTACTACCAGGTCGACCGTGTGATCCCTTAACTGACGCTTCATGGCATCACCGCCATCGGCCAGCAACACGCGCAAGCCATGTTCCTGCAGATAACGACCCACCAGATCGCGAATATCGCGGTGATCATCGACCACCAGAATTGTGGAAGAAGCGTTCACGGATAACTCCATCTCTGTACCGGTGCCCCGATTATAGGGAACTGGACTCGCGACTTGGGAATAAGGTTGTCAAAAAATATCGCATCGCCGCACCCCTGAGACAATTTGCGACAAAGTCGCCGAGGACCGGAGACATTTCTGCGACGTTTCGCTGTTTCAATACTCCTCAACCGGCGATGTCACCCCATCCCGGTCCAATGGGTTCAAAGAACAAGGAGTTTTACATGAAGAAAACCACAACGATTGCGGCCCTGTCCGCGGCAGCGCTGCTGAGCACGGCACCTCTGCTGGTATCCGCTGACGACGATTATCGAGAGAGCGAACGCTCTGAATACCGGGAAAGCCGCAGCGGTATGAAAGCCGATCTGAAAGAGTACAGCTCCGAAGAAATGCGCATCATGGCCTATGGTCAAGCGCTACGCCGGTTTGGCCCTGGCGTGACTGTGTCTGTGGATGAGACCGAAGATGGCACCTACGTGGTGCAGCTTCGCGACGCTGAAGACAACCTGATGCGTGAACAGGAGTTCAATCGCTACGGCGCTCCGGTTCGTGGCGGTCGCCGGGATTGACACTTAGACTCACAGGCGGGGTTGGGGGAATACCCCGCCTGTGATCAAGGAGATTGATGATGACAATGATGGATACGGAAAACCGGTACGGGGCTGTGGCCCGGGCACTGCACTGGAGCATGGCTGTTTTGCTGCTGATCATGCTGGCCAGTGAAGTGTGGTTCGAGGCACTGGAACACAGCGTATCGGAACGGTCACTGATGGGCCTGCACCAGAGCCTGGGGCTGACCCTGTTTGCCCTGGTACTGTTCCGGGGCCTGTGGCGCTGGCTGAATCGCTCACGGGTTCAACCACCAGCACAGTGGGCCATGATGGCACGACTGGGGCACCTGGCACTGTACGCCCTGATGATCCTGATGCCGCTCACCGGCCTGGCCACCTCCCTGGGCGAAGGGGAAAGCGTCACCTTCTTTGGCTGGACCCTGTTCGGTTACGGGCCTGAAATCGAATGGCTGGAAGACAGCGGCGAAGACCTGCACGAAGCACTGGCCAATGCCCTCTGGGTGATGATCGGCCTGCACGTGGCTGCCGCCCTGGCACACCAGTACATGCTGGGCGATCGCATCATGAAGCGCATGGCCTGACCCTGAAAGCTGCAACAGCCTGAACTGACGGCATTCATCACCGCCTCTCAATCGGTACAATGGGCGTTTTCAACGATTTCCGGAGACGCCCATGCTCACCGAGCCCAGCTTTAAACGCGAATGGCAGGCCTTCTGGCTGGCCGTGGGCTTTCTCACCCGCATCCCCATGCTGGCGCGCATCGACTACTCCCAGCGCCTGATGAACCAGAGTAGCCTGTATTTCCCCCTGGTGGGCCTGATGCTGGGCGTGATCTATCTCTGCGTGTACAGCCTGCTGAGCCTGGCCTTTAGCCCCCTGATCTCGATCATCCTGATGGTGATCGTGCACCTGTTCCTCACCGGCGCCTTCCACGAAGACGGCCTGGCCGACAGCGTGGATGCCCTGGGCGGCGGCTACACCGTGGAAAAACGCCTGGCGATCATGAAAGACAGCCGCATCGGCACCTACGGCACCGTGACCCTGGTGATGGCGCTGCTGCTGAAAGTGGCCCTGCTGGTGGAAGCCGACCACCTCTGGCTGGCACTGCTCGCCGCCCCGGCGGTCGCGCGGCTCACGCCCTTGCTGCTGATGGCCACGCTCAACTACGTAACCGACCCGGACAAAAGCAAATCCAAGCCGGTGGCGGACGGCTTCTCCACCGCCCGACTGCTGGCCGCCGTTGGTTTTGTCATGGTACTCACCGGCACCCTGTCATTTTGGCAGCCGTTCCTGATTACCGGCACGTTGGCGGCGGTGCTGCTGGTGGCGCTTTGCTGGGGCGCGTATCTCAAGCGCCAGTTGGGTGGCTATACCGGCGATGCGTTGGGGGCCAGTGTGGTGTTCAGCGAATTGGTGTTGTTGTTATTTCTTTAGTTATCCACCGTAAACGACACAATCCGCGACAGGTGGCTGAACGGCAACCCGGTTTCCTCATGCCACTGGTTGAACGCTGCCTGCACCTGTTTCAGCCCCTTCTGGCTGGTGGGTGAAGCATCCAGAATCTCCGCCCGGGTCAGGGCGGTGACTACATCCCGTGACAGGATGAAGCCATCCCAACCCACACGGCGCAGGAAATACTGGGCGGAGTTGCCACCCAATCGGCAGCCATTGCGCTTCAGATACAGCAGCAACCCGGCCTGATCGGTGCTGGGCCAGTCCGCCAGGAAGCGGCCGAAGCTGCCATGATCCTTCACCACATCCATGATCATGCGGGCATTCTCCGGCACCGTGCGAATCTTTTGCAGGTTGCGCACAATGCGCTCGTCCTTCGCCAGTTCCTCCAGCACCTCCGGCGGCACCTGCTGCCAGTAGGCGGGCACAAAGCCCTCAAAGGCCGCCTCAAAGTCCGCCCATTTATTCTCGATCACCCGCCAGACAAAACCCGCCTTGAAGATGCAGCGGGTCATCTCGGACAGGTAACGGTCATCGCTGATCTCCGCCAGGCGGCTTTTTTCCACCACCGCAGGAAGCATTGATTGCAGTGCGGCTTCGCCGCCTTTGCGCATCAACGCCTGATCGTAAAACGCTGAAAAAGTCATAGCGCGTCCTGAAAGGTCCCAATTTGGGTCTTATCGTACCCGGATTGGGGCCGATAACGCCAAACGACTCAAACCGAGCTTTTCCCGCAAGCTTTCAGTTGCTGCACAAGATCCGGGTTTTCCAAGGGCTCCGCCCACTGATTGCCATGCACCAGTTCCTCCAATGGCAAGCGCGAGCGCCAACCTTTGGCCTGCAACTCCGGCTGGTCCAGGAACTCGCTGACATACCCCAGGCACAGGTAGGCCAGCGGGTAGACGTGCTGCGGCAACTGCAGGATCTCCGCCAACCGCTCCTGGCTGAGGATACTCACCCAGCCCACGCCGATGTTTTCCGCGCGGGCCGCCAGCCACAGGTTCTGGACCGCCAGGCAAGTGCTGAACAGATCCATTTCCATAATGGAGTTGCGCCCAAGCACGTTCGGCCCGCCCCGGCTGCGGTCGCAGGTGATGCACAGGTTGATGGGGCTGTCGAGAATGCCCTGCAGTTTCAGGCTCTTGTAGCGCTCCTGGCGTTCGCCCTGATAATTGGTCGCCGCCTTGGCATTTTCCTGGTTGAAACTGTCCAACACCTGTTGGCGCACATCCACGCTGTCGATCACGATGAAATCCCAGGGCTGCATGAAGCCCACCGAAGGGGCATGATGGGCCGCCTCCAGCAAGCGAGCCAGCACGTCATCGGGAATGGCATCCGGCAGGAATTGCGAGCGCACGTCCCGGCGTTCAAAGATGGCCCGGTACAGGCCTTCACGCTGGGCCTCGGTGAAGGATTGATCGTGTTCGTTCATAAACCCAGCAGCCTTTTCAGTGCGTCGGTATCCAGACACTGCTCCACCTGACCGGCCAGGCGGTCAAGCTGCTGCAGCCGGTGGCTCTGGTAATCCACCGCTCGGGCGCTGTCGGTTTTCAGGCCGGCCCATTGAAGAAAGGCCTCGCAGGCGCCGGGCTCATCAAACAGGCCGTGCACGTAGGTGCCCAGGATCTGGCCATCCTCGCTGATGGCTCCGTCTGGGCGGCCCTCCAGCGTTGCCACCGGCCGGGCCAGGGCCGGGCCTTCGGTGACGCCATTGTGCATCTCGTAACCCCGCATGATGGTCGCCTCGGCCTCCAAGGCACTGGATACTTTCAAAGGCCCCGACACGTACTGCAACTGCTTACCCGGCACCATGCGCGTGGTCATGGCCAGCCAGCCCAGGCCTTCGGTACTTCCGGTTTCGCCTTCCAGGCCTTCGGGGTCATCCACCCGGTTACCCAGCATCTGGAACCCGCCACAAATACCCAGCAACTTCCCCCCATAGCGCAAATGCCGGCGGATAGCCTCCGGCCACCCCTGCTGTTTCAGCCAGGCCAGGTCGTGGCGGGTACTCTTGCTACCTGGCAGGATAATCAGGTCAGCCGGGGGAATGGGTTCGTCCGGGCCGACAAAGGTCAGGTCCACACCCGGGTGCAGACGCAGGGGGTCGAAGTCGTTGTGATTGCTGATGCGCGGCAGTACCGGCACCACCACTTTCAGCGCGCCCGCGTCGCTGGTGCCGGCGGCAGCGACGCTGTCTTCGGAATCAATCACCAGGCCATGCAGGTAGGGCAGTACGCCAAACACGGGTTTGCCGGTGTGTTCATGCAGCCATTCCAGCCCCGGTTCCAGCAGGGCAATGTCGCCCCTGAACCGGTTGATAATGAAACCCGCTGTGCGGGCCCGCTCGCTTTCGGAAATCAACGACAACGTGCCCACCAGTTGGGCGAAAACACCGCCCTTGTCGATGTCACCCACCAGCAGCACGGGGCAGTCCGCCGCTTCGGCAAAGCCCATGTTGGCAATGTCGTTGGCCCGCAGGTTGACCTCCGCCGGGCTGCCGGCGCCTTCGGCGATCA